>BNJV01001525.1_pt1 | contig 211713 bp, 178 predicted proteins | sample 8540591 | NCBI WGS metagenome assembly BNJV01 (sample SAMD00202457, study PRJDB9452) | human saliva metagenome | host: Homo sapiens
AAGCGACCCGGCGAGGGTCTTCACGTATGAGAGGGGTTGGCGCGGTTCAGGTAAACCAGACTAACCAAGCTAACCATGCAAACCGGGCGAGCTTCGAGTCTCACGGGACTAGAAAGAACAGCGCATCAAAACCCGAGCCGGCCAAAGCTCGGCCCCGGCGAACAGCGGAACTAGCGCTCCGACTCCTCACCCAGCATGCCCTCACGAGCCAACGCAGTCAAACGAGACACCGCACGGAAATACTTCTTCTGATAACCACCAGCCAGCATCTCCTCAGTAAACACCTTGTCAAAAGGCACACCCGAAGAAACAATCGGCAAGTCCTTGTCATACAGGCGGTCAGCCAACACCACAAAACGCAACGCCACCGACTGCTCAGTAATCGGGTGAACATCACGCCACGCAATACCATCCAGACCATCAATCAGCTGACGGTAACGCGACGGGTGCACCTTCGCCAGGTGCTCCACCAGGTCAGCGAAGTTATCAACACCAACAGTCTGGCCGCCGAACACTTCCTCAACCTTTCGCGTCAAACGCATCATCAGCAACAGGCTCCGGCGCAGCAGGCAAGCCACGGTGACGGAAATCCTCACCATCCACACGGTGCACCTCAAACTGCGAAGCAAGCACCTGAATCTCACGCTTAAAATCCTCAGCCGCGAAACGACCCTCACCCAGCGCACCAGGCAGCGTGTTCGACGTCGCCACAAGCTTCACGCCAGCATCCGCCAGCTCACGCATCAGACGAGACATGAGCACAGTATCACCCGGATCATCCAGCTCAAACTCGTCAATGCACACCAGCTTGTAGCTGCTCAACGCCTCAACCGTCTTACGGAACGTCAACGCACCCACCAGGTTCGTGTACTCCACAAAAGTACCGAACGCCTTCGGGCCATCCACATAATGCCACAGCGACGCCAACAGGTGAGTCTTACCCACACCAAAACCGCCGTCAAGGTACAGGCCAGCCTTCGTCGAATCCTTCTTCTTGCCACCAAACAGGCGACCAAAGAAACCGGCACCAGCGCCGCCACCATTAATCTTGTCGCCAAAATCCTTCAGCTTCTGCACAGCCTCAGCCTGCGACGGCTGATTCGGATCAGGAATGTAGCTATCAAAAGACACTTCGCCAAAACGCTCAGAGGGGCGGAAACCCGCCAGCAACTCATCAGCAGAAACGCGAGGGATGCGGTCGGTCAAATGTACGGTCGTGGTGGGCACAAAAACTCTTTTCTTCAGTGACGGCGATGTGACTTCCGCTTTAAGTGTAGTACTGTCTAACACCCCGCGTGAGCCGCATGAGTTGCCCGCCACATTGCGGGCACGGGGAGGGAGTGGGATGTGGGTGTGTTGGGTGTGTAAGTGCTGTGCGGGGATACGGAGGCGAGCAGGGTGAGGATGTGCCGGGGTTTGCTTCAGGCGGGGACGTCGTTGGCTGGTTCTATCTCGGACGGGGTGCTGCGTTCGATAGGTTAGTGTCTTCGCCGTGGGTTTTATACCCGCGGAGGAGGCAATAGCCTATCGAATATTCCCTTAACCTATCGGCTATTTCTCCACCCTACTGTCTACTCCCCTAGCTTGCTGTTCATTCTTTTGGTCCGCGGCCCTCTCCCCTGGTCTGCTGCGGGAATTCTTTTATCGGGGAACACTCACCGCTACATGTAAATTCTTTGCGTGCAGGTACTTATTTGATGCATAAAGCATTGAGGTATTCGTATGGTGATGTTTCGTCGCTGTAGCACCCAAAAGAATGCAAACGACCGCAAACATGCGGTAGGGTGGTAACTGTAGTGCTCCACAGCGCATTGATGCGCTTGTTGGGCACACTACGGGGCTGTTTTCCTTCCGGTGGTCAGCTTGACCTACGAATAATGGCTCGACCAGTAACTAAACAACACACCATCACCGATGATAGGAGCGTATCTTCTATGGATTCAACCATCTTTAATCGCCGTACCCTGCTGGGTAGCGGCGCACTTGTGGGCATTGGTGCCCTGCTTGCGGCATGTGGCCAGCAGGCTAACAATGAGGCGGCAGCTACCGCCTCCGCGGCGCCGAGTGAGACCGCTTCGGCATCTGCGGCAGCTTCTGAATCTGCATCAGCTTCGGCAACCCCGTCTACTATCCGAGGCTACTCTGGACAATCCAAAGCCCCTGACGGTGAGTACCGTAAAGCCGACGGCTACGGACCCGCGCAAAACGTACCCAAGCCCCCGAGCCGGAAACAATACCCCGAAACTCAGGAGGGCGCTCTCAACATGATCAACGACTGGACCATAGCCCACAACTATGCAGTCCAGACGGGTGATTGCGAATACGCCAAAGCATATGTGAAACCAGAAACTGACGAAGAAAAGTTCTACGGATATGTCGAGCGCCTTTATAAGCGCGGCGGATGGATCATTAATGGTCTCGACAAATATCAGCTCGATGGTCAGTTTATTTATGATGAAAAAACTAAAGAATACACCCTTATGCTGAAGCATATTTGGGAATTCGTAATGTATGTTGAGCCCGACGGATCATACACCGAAGACACGAATACGGCCGAGGGGGACGATAGCGGCGCTTACATTCTCAAATATTCGGATGGATTTTGGACTGTCGTTGGCTCACTTTCTCAAGAGCAGCTGAAGGAAAAAGGGTCGTTGAAATAGCATGTTCCATATCAGAGAAATAGGAAGTGCATATATACTCACTTTTGCTGTTATCACATCATCTGTTTTTATGAGCGTTCCTCCTGCGAACAGCCAGGAATGCAGTAGCGATAACGGCCATGCTATATGCCTCACTAAGGAAAAGACTCCACAACAAAACTTTGCGAGGAAAGGCACCCTAGATACTAGGATAGACTCACCTACCGCTAAATCATCCCTTGAAATAGAAGCGGAGAACCAGCGGAAGGAAGAAGAATTCCGTAGAAATTATGACGAAGTAAAAGACAACTTGGGGCAGCCTATGTATATTCCCAAAGGTAATGCGCGCAAGCAAGGTGAAGCGGAATGTCTTGCAGCGGGAAGACAACCTGGTAAATACAGCCGTATCCGTGAGATGCCTATTAGTGGCGAAGAGGTAAATTACGATCCGAAAACAGGACTAGGAACATATTGCCAGCCACTTGATACCAAAACTCTCACCTCTAATGACCCCGCACAGCCTAAGGGTCCCACTATTGAAGAAATGCTCCAAGAAGTTGAGGACCAATTCGCTAAAACCGATATCCAGGCCCCTGTACTGAAGCAGTCCTATAACCTTGGCTCTGGTCAGGGCGAAGACAACCCCAACGTCTATAAGAACCAGGCCGTCAACTTCTACGTTGACGCACCCACCGCACGTTGGGAAGGCGACCTCATGATTGGCCACGTGGAGATGGAGTCCTACCCCACCCAGATGACCATCCAGTACGGCAACGGTGACGAGGGCAGCTTCTACACCATGGGCAAGCCTGTCAGCAGGGCACGTGGTGAAGAGTCACGCAAGACCGCGACCAGCTATGTATATAAGCGTTCGGGCAACTTCCATGCCTACGCGACCGTGTCTTACTCTGGTCGTTTCCGCGTGAACGGCGGTGACTGGCATGCTCTGGATGTCGTGTTGACGAAGGAAACTGTCGATCCGCTGCTGATTCGTGTCTGGTGGGTTGATGTTGGACGCGTCGGCGGCACCTGCGATGAAGACGACACTCGTTGGGGCTGCAAGAACGACCCGACGATGGGCAAGAAGGATAACCCGAACCCGCGCCTGCGTAAGGCTGATATCCGTACCGGTCAGCGTTGGCATCTTAATGACAATGGCGATGGGGATACGGAGTATTCGTTGCACCGTGACTGGCCCGACATGTAGAGCCCCCGCGGGTCTTACGCTGAGAAGCCACATGTTCGCCGAGAAGCCACTTCTTTCGTGGCTTTTCGAAACACATGTGGCTTCTCAGCTATCGGGGTTCTTCCCTTCAGCTGGTTAGTCTTCCGGTTTCTAACCAGCTCTCTTATTCACACACCACACCGATACGAGGAATACACTTCCATGACTTCCGTTTTTCTTACCCGCCGCGCACTGTTGAGCGGCGGCGCATTTGTGGGCCTTGGCGCCCTGCTTGCGGCGTGTGGCCAGCAGGCAAATAACGAGGCAGGCGCCTCGGCATCATCGACCGCTACGCCAGGCGAAACCGCCTCAGCCACCGGCGATGAGTCATCCTCCACCTCGGCAACCCCTTCTACTGTTCGAGGCTATTCGGGCGGATCCAAAGCACCAGATGGGGAATACCGCAAAGCAGATTCAAAGGGTCCCGCTCAGAATGTCCCCAAGCCTCCAGCACCCGAAGAGGGGTATCGAGAAAAGTCTATTTCCGGATTGGAAAAGACAATTCGCGCCTGGGCCAATTGGCGCAACTATGCGGTAGAAACTGGAGATTTCGCTGAGGCCCGACAATACATAGCGCCGTCGCTAAAGTCAGAAGTAAGTTTCTACGATGAGATGAGCGGTCTCTACCAAAAGGGAGGCTGGATTATAGACGGCCATAACGAGTTCGTATCAGAGGAAAACCCTCAGAAGGTCGACGATCAAACTTACCTTTGGAAGGTTTACCGCAAGTGGAATTTCGTTATGTACGTTCAGCCTGACGGTAGCTGGGAAACCCGCGAGAACCGAGAAATAGATAATAATTCCTGGGAACTTTCCTGCACATATACAGATGGCCGTTGGCTCATAACTGGTTTGAAGAAGATTAACAAAGCCAGCTAAAAATCACCTTCACCGATACGAGGAATGTATTTCCATGACTTCCGTTTTTCTTACCCGCCGCGCAATGTTGAGTAGCGGCGCGCTTGTGGGCGTTGGCACCCTGCTCGCAGCCTGCGGCCAGCAGGCTAACAATGAGGCGGTAGCCGCCGCCTCCGCAGCACCGAGTGAAACCGCAACCGCTGTTGCCTCTGAGTCTGCGTCCGCTTCGGCCTCAACCACCCCGAAGCCTATCGTAACTCGCGGATATTCGGGAAATTCCAAAGCCCCTGACGGAGAGTACCGCAAAGCCGACGAGTACGGTCCTGCGCAGAACGTCCAGGAACCCCGCAAGGAACCCGCACAGTACCCTGAGACTGAACAAGGCCTCTACCGCATGATGAAGGACTGGGTTGTGGCGCACAACTACGCGATCCAGACCGGTAACTGCTCCTACGCGTTCAAGTACGTCACGGAAGATGCAGAAGAATATGAGTTCTACCTGTATATTCAGGGTCTTTATCAGCGCGGTGGTTGGACTGTTGATGGTCTGGATAGCTACCAGCCAGAGGGCCCGCTTATCTACGATGAAGCAAAGAAAATGTATCGTATGAAGCATCGTCGGTTCTGGAGCACTGTTATGTACGTGGAATCTAATGGCCACCTCACAATGCAGGCTAACACTGAGACTAGTGACGATACTTTCTATTTCCTTTTCACCTACTCTGATGGCTATTGGAAAATTGCCGGAAGTAAAACGGAAGAGGAATTACAAAATGAGAAATAGCCTTTTCCTTTAATTCACACACCACACCGATATAAGGAATACACTTCCATGATTTCCAACCTTTTTACCCGCCGCGCAATGCTGGGCAGCGGCGCACTCATGGGCATTGGTGCCCTGCTTGCGGCGTGCGGCCAACAGGCTGCTAACGAGGCGAGCGCCTCGGCATCATCGACCACTGCTCCGAGCGAGACCGCTTCGGCTTCTTCGGCGGCGTCTGAGTCGCCTTCGGCAAGCACTACCCCAAGAGTAACTCGCGGGTATTCAGGTAATTCTAAAGCTCCTGACGGAGAGTACCGCAAAGCCGACGAGTACGGTCCTGCGCAGAACGTCCAGGAACCCCGCAAGGAACCCGCACAGTACCCTGAGACTGAACAAGGCCTCTACCGCATGATGAAGGACTGGGTAGTTGCGCACAACTACGCAATCCAGACCGGTGACTGCTCCTACGCATTCAAATATGTAACAGAAGATGCAGAAGAATATGAGTTCTACCTGTATATTCAGGGTCTTTACCAGCGCGGAGGATGGACTGTTGACGGGCTGGATAGCTACCAGCCAGAAGGCCCGCTTATCTACGACGAAGCAAAGAAAATGTATCGTATGAAGCATCGTCGGTTCTGGAGCAGCGTTATGTACGTTGAATCTAATGGTCACCTCACAATGCAGGCTAACACTGAGACTAGTGACGATACTTTCTATTTCCTTTTCACCTACTCTGATGGCTATTGGAAGATTGCTGGAAGTAAATCAATTGAGGAAATAGATAGCTAGCAATAGTCTCTTTCTTCAATTCACACACCACACCGACAGAAGGAATTTACTTCCATGACTTCCGTTATTTTGAACCGCCGCGCACTGTTGGGTAGCGGCGCTCTTGTGGGCCTGGGGGCCCTGCTTGCAGCGTGCGGCCAGCAAGCCACCAACGAGGCGAGCGCGTCGGCTGCAGCATCTGAGGCACCTTCGGCAAGCGCTACTCCATCTACTGTTCGCGGCTACTCGGGCGGATCCAAGGCACCCGATGGAGAGTACCGAAAGGCCGACAAATACGGCCCAGCCCAGAACGTACCGAAACCCAGCCTCCCCGAAGAAGGCTACAACGAAAAGTCTCTAGAAGGCCTACGTAAAACATTTGACGCATGGGTCCAGTGGGGAAACTACGGTATCCAGACTGGTGACTATGCAAAGGCACGAGAATTCATCTCGCCTAATTTCAGCTCCGAATTAGAAGCCTACGAAAGCGTCGAAAAACTATACAGGCGCGGCGGATGGGTTATCGACGGTATCGAAAAATTTACAGCTGATGGGTCGCCTTGGTCCGAAGACGGCGAAACATATTTCTGGAAAATGTATCGTAACTGGAATCAGGAAATCCACGTTGAACCAGACGGTAAATGGACTGCGTGGGATAACGAGGATAAAACTAACGATACTCTCAAAGTCAAAATGAAACATGACGGCCAAAAGTGGTCAATTCTAGACTTCGAAGAATTCAACGTCTAAGCAGCATTCACCTTTTACACACCACACCGATATAAGGAATACGTTTCCATGGCTTCCACTCTTTTGACCCGCCGCGCAATGACATGCAGTATGTATGGCCCTATATGCTGGATACCTACGAGAAGGATATTAAGTTCCTCAAGGATATCGAACGCCTTTATCAGCGCGGAGGCTGAGGTGGTGCGCTCCCCGGGCTGGGTCTGTATTCCTACTTTCTAATTTACTTTTCTGACAGAAAAGATCATAATAAGAAGTACTTATTTTCGGAGGTTTTTATGTCATTTCTATCAAAAAATTGGGCAGGGCTGTCAGTCTGTCTGATCATTTCTATCATCTCTTGGGTTTTAGGAGGATTTCTGCCTGTTGTGGGAGCACCTGTTTTCGCCATTTTTATCGGAATGATTCTCCATCCCTTTCTCACTTCCTATACACAACTGGATGCCGGTTTGACTTATAGCTCCAAAAAACTGCTTCAGTATGCTGTTATTTTGCTTGGGTTTGGACTCAGTATCTCACAAGTTTTCGCAGTTGGAACATCTTCCCTTCCTGTCATCATTTCGACCATTTCTATCGCTTTAATTATTGCTTTCTTTTTCCAACGCTTTTTTAACCTTGATACAAAGCTAGCTACCTTGATTGGAGTTGGATCTTCTATCTGTGGCGGTTCTGCCATTGCAGCGACTGCTCCTGTTATTCACGCCAAGGAAAAAGAAGTAGCCCAAGCCATTTCTGTTATCTTTTTCTTCAATGTCTTGGCAGCTCTTATCTTTCCGACTCTAGGTTCTTGGCTCCATCTTTCCAACGAAGGTTTTGCTCTCTTTGCGGGTACTGCGGTCAACGATACTTCCTCTGTGACAGCTACTGCTAGTGCCTGGGATAGTCTTTACAATGCAAACACTCTTGAGCCTGCAACTATTGTCAAACTGACACGTACTCTAGCTATTATCCCTATCGTTCTCTTCCTCTCCTATTGGCAAAGCCGTCAACAAGGCGACAACCAAGGAGTGAAGCTTCAAAAAATCTTCCCCGTTTTCATTCTCTACTTTATCCTAGCTTCTCTGCTAACTACTCTTCTCACATCTTTCGGTGTCAGCACTAGCTTCTTTTCACCTCTCAAACAACTCTCCATATTCCTCATCATCATGGCTATGAGTGCTATTGGTCTCAAAACCAACCTCATTGCTATGATCAAATCCAGTGGAAAATCCATTCTTCTTGGAGCCCTTTGCTGGATTGCTATCATCCTGACTAGTCTTGGCATGCAATTACTCATCGGTATTTACTAAGAAAAAAAGGGAGCCTAAAGGCTACCTCAGAACGTAGACAAATCAGATGGATTTTGGACTGTCGTTGGCTCGCTTTCTCAAGAGCAGCTGAAGGAAAAAGGGCTACTGAAATAACCCCATAACCATTGAGAAGCCACATGTGTTTCGAGAAGCCACCAAAGAAGTGGCTTTTCGAAACACATGTGGCCTCTCGGCGCATAGGTATCAGTGCATGGTGACTTCCGTAAAATGGTGTCTATGGCTAAGAAAACTAAAGGTAAGAAGAGCGGCGCAGCAACCGCCGCCGTAGCACTGCTGACCGAGACGAACACCCCCTTCCAGATGCGTGAATACGAGCACGTTGAGGGCGTCACCTCCTTCGGTGAAGAGGCCGCGAAGAACCTCGGCGCCTCCGAGGAGCAGGTATTCAAGACCCTGCTGATTGTGCACGAGAAGGATTTCGCGGTCGCGATCGTGCCGGTCTCTGGCAAGCTGAACATTAAGGCTGCCGCGGCGGCACTGGGTTGGAAGAGCGCCTCCATGTGCGACCCGAAGGTCGCTGAGCGCCGCACCGGCTACGTGGTGGGCGGTATTTCTCCGCTGGGTCAGAAGACCCCCTCCCCCACCCTGCTGGATGAGTCTGCGCAGCTTTTTGACACGATCATGGTCTCTGGCGGTAAGCGCGGCCTGGATGTTGAGCTCGCCCCGGACGACCTGCTGAAGCTCACCAACGGCAAGTACGCTGATATCCGCGCGTAGCGGGAATAACTCGCCCGGCCGCGGCGTTATATGAGCTGTAAGAGCCTGGGCATGAGAGCAAAGTGAAGGAGTCATGATGGGTAACTCGCTACCCGGCGTGGGTGCTATCGCCAAGAACTGGCGTGAAGTTCTCAAGCCTGAAGAGTACGCTGTTCTGCGTGAGGGCGGCACCGAGCGCGCGTTCACGGGCGAGTATTGGAACACCCACACGGAGGGTGTGTATTCTTGCCGTGCCTGCGGTACGGAGCTGTTCCGTTCCGATCAGAAGTTCGATTCGCATTGTGGTTGGCCGTCGTTTTTCGCGCCGCTGGCTGAGGACCGTGTGCGTTACCTGGAGGATACGACGTTCGGTATGCGCCGCGTGGAGGTGCGTTGCGCCGCCTGCGATTCGCATCTGGGTCACGTGTTTGAGGGTGAGGGTTACCCGACTCCCACGGATTTGCGGTATTGCATTAATTCGGTGTGTCTGACGCTGACCCCCGCTAGTGAAGCACAGCATGGCGAAGCACAACCTGGCGATAACGATACCCCGGTTGACGGGACGGAATCCACCGAATAGACCCCGCCAATGCCCCCAGCGGGCACGCCGGTGAGCCCCTTATTGTGAGTCTCTCTAAATTCGAGGCTTTAGGCTCGGGCGGGTAGAATGGCGTAGTGCCTTCGCGGGCACGCCACCCCGCCCGGGCTCGTGTTTGCTCGGGCGTGCGCCTACCCGGGCATTTGGCCCATCGTATGGGCGCGTCGAACCAGGCAGAGGAAAAGGATTGAGTGCATGAGTACCGCAGCTGAACAGAATGCCGCAGGCACCCCTCAGCTGACCCTTAACGGTATCGAAGTTCCGGACGTTGTTCCTCTGGAGACCCCTTCCGCACCGATTCCGACCCTCATCACCACTGAGAGCGGTCTGCGTCGTGCCGCTGAGCAGTTGGCGGCGGCGTCCGGCCCGGTGGCTGTTGATACGGAGCGTGCCCAGGGCATCCGCTACGGTTCGCGTGCCTTTTTGGTGCAGCTTAAGCGTGAAGATCAGCTGTACCTGATTGACCCTGAGGCGTTTAAGGATTTGCGCATTATTAACGATGCTTTGGCGGATGCTGAGTGGGTTATTCACGCCGCGATTCAGGACTTCCCGAGCCTGGACATGCTCGGTATGCGCCCGAACCGCCTGTTTGATACGGAGCTTGGTGCGCGTCTTGCCGGTCTGGAGCGCGTGAACCTGGGTGCGACCGTTGAGGAGCTACTCGGCTATAAGCTGGCGAAGAAGCACTCGAAGGAAGACTGGTCGCGCCGCCCCCTGCCAGAGTCCTGGCTGAACTATGCGCTGCTGGACGTTGACGTGCTCATTGATTTGCGTGACGCGTTGGAGGATTTGCTCCGCCAGCAGGGTAAGCTGCAGTACGCCCTGGAGGAGTTCGAGTACCTGTGTAAGACCCCGGTGAAGGATCCGACGGATCAGCCGGAGCGTTGGCGTAAGACGAAGGGCCGCACGATGTTGCGTTCGGTCAAGCAGCTGACGGCGCTGCGTAACCTGTGGCAGGAGCGTGACTCGCTGGCGCGTAAGAAGGACGTTGATGCGAAGCGTCTGCTGCCCGATTCTGCGATTGTGGAGGCGGCACGCACCATGCCGCGTAACGTGCCCGCTATCATGGCGATCCCTGGTTTTCAGACGCGTGGTTTGCGTCGTGAGGGCCCGCGCTGGGTGCGTGCTATTGCCGCGGCGGCACGCGGTGAGAACGCCGTACCGTTCACTTTGCCGTCGACTGCCCCGCCGCCGTTGAAGGCGTGGGAGTCTAAGCGTCCCGAGAACTTGGCGCTGTTCACCGAGGTTCGTCAGGCAATTGATGAGCTCTCTGAGAAGCTGACCATTCCGGCGCAGAACCTGATTACGACCGATTATGTTCGCCGCCTCTGCTGGGAGCCGCCGGCTCGTTTTGACGAGCAGACCCTGCGGGATGCACTCGCCGAGTACGGTGCGCGTTCGTGGCAGACGGGTCTGGTTGCCCCCGTGATTGCGCCGATTTTTGCCCGTCACCTGGGGTAGATTTCACTAACGCTAAATAGACGTGTGCCGGTTGGGTGTGTTGTTGATGTGACCACCCGACCGGCATTTTGCGTGCCGCGGGAGTTGCCTCAGGATTTTGCCTCAGGAGTTGTCTCGGGAGCAAATGCGAACAAAGCTTAGCCTGCTCTCATTCGATTTTTATCCCAAACCGGCATAGTGTGGAGAGAGTACACGAAAGGAACCACCATGCCCGCACCCAACGGATGCTGCCGCTCTCAGAAGGCATGCGCCTCCCCCACTGCATCTGCCGCCGTCGACACCGCAGTCGATACCGCAGAGATTGAATCTTCTGCTCGCGTCTTTTCCCGCCGCGCAACCCTCATCACCGGTGCCGTCGCATCCGGTGCGCTGCTCGCATCCTGCGCTGAAGGTGACTCCAACGTCACCGTACCCGAAGGCAGCGTAGAGATGGGCGCCGCCTCCGCAGTGGGCGTAGGTAAGGCGGCCAAGCTGACCCACGGCTCCACGACCGTTATCGTCTCCCAGCCCTCTTCGGGCGAATACAAGGCGTTCAGCACCGTCTGCACCCACCAGGGCTGCCAGGTGCAGGTACAGGACTCCAACCGTATCGTGTGCCCCTGCCACGGTTCCGAATACGCCGTAGCTGACGGCTCGGTCATTCACGGCCCCGCAGAGGAGGCGCTGACCAGCTACCCGGTGCAGGTGAAGGGCGGCAAGATTTTCGTCAGCGGCACCGCTGAGAAATCCTAAACCCGGTAGTTCAGAATACGTGCAGCAAGATGCCCCGCCCATCATGATCGATGGGCGGGGCATCTTGCTGTCTATACTGTGCTTGTCTTTGGGAACAGTTTGTCTTTGAGAGCACCTGCTATTGCGGCACGCTACTGAGAGAATCTCAGACGGCACATTTCAGGTATGACCGCTTAGCGGGTGTGGCGCGGCTTCTGGCCCTCTTCACGAGCGAACGGCACCTTATCGCCAGCCAGCTGCGCACGCAGATCCGCGATAATGGTCTCCGCGGTCAGGCCGACTTCCTCAAGAATCTGCTCGCGGGAAGCGTGCGGAATGAACTCCGCAGGAAGACCCAGCTCGCTCAGAGCGGTATCCACGCCAGCCGCACGCATTTCCTGGCGGATGCGCGAACCCACACCGCCGGAACGCACTCCGTCCTCAATGGTCACCACAATGCGGTGATCACGAGCCAGCTCAATAACCGAAGACGGCACCGGCATCACCCAGCGCGGGTCAACCACGGTGGACTGGATACCCTCGGCGGCAAGCACCTTCGAAGCTTCCAGAGCCACGCGAGCCATAGCACCCACGGCAACGAACAGTACGTCACGCTGACCGGTCTCCGGGTGGGGTTCACCGGTGCGTGCCAGCACGTCCACGCCGTCGCTGCGACGCTCCAGGGCGGGGATGTCCTCACCCACGGAGCCCTTCGGGTAGCGAATCACGGTCGGTGCGTCGTTGATAGCTACAGCCTCACGCAGTTCTTCGCGCAGGGTCGCGCCATCACGCGGAGCCGCCAGGTGCAGGCCCGGAATGAACTGCAGCATCGCCAAATCCCACATGCCGTGGTGGCTTGCACCGTCCGGGCCGGTAATGCCGGAGCGGTCCAGCACCACGGTCACGCCCGCCTTGTGCAGGGCAACGTCCATGAGCAGCTGGTCAAAGCCGCGGTTCAGGAAGGTTGCGTAGAGGGCAACCACCGGGTGCATGCCGCCGTACGCCAGGCCGGCGCTCATCGCCACGGCGTGCTGCTCAGCGATACCTACGTCAATAACGCGCTCGGGGTGGCGCTTCTGGAATTCGCGCAGACCCACGGGAATGAGCATCGCGCCGGTAATACCGACGACGTTCTCCTGCTCATCCGCAATATCTGCAATTTCGCGGCCAAAGACGCCGGTCCACGACTCAGAGGTGCTGGTCGAAACATCCTCACCGGTCAGCGGGTCAATCTGGCCCACCGCGTGGAACTGGTCGTCCTCATTAGCGCGGGCGGGTGCGTAGCCGTGGCCCTTCTCGGTAATGGCGTGCACAATCACCGGGCCGGCGTAGTTCTTTGCCGCGGTCAGTGCGTTCTCCACAGCCTGCTGGTCGTGGCCGTCAATGGGGCCCACGTATTTCATACCCAGGTCTTCAAAAATGCCCTTGGGTACGACGACGTCCTTAATGCCCGCCTTCATGCCGTGCAGGCCGCGGTACACCATCTGACCGACGGGGCCGCCACGCTGCAGACCGATGCGCACCGCATCCAGAGCGCTGTCGTAGCGGTGATCGAGGCGCACGCGATCCACCTGCTGCTGCACACCGTGCTTCAGCTCAGAGAGCTGGTTCGCGAAACCGCCAATGGTCGGCGCGTAGGAGCGGCCGTTATCGTTGACCACAATCACGACCTTGCGGGTGCGGTCGGCAGCAATATTGTTCACAGCCTCCCACGCCATGCCGCCGGTCAGCGCGCCGTCACCAATGAGGACCACGGTGTAGCGGTCATCTTCACCGTTGAGCTTGTGCGCGCGAGAAATACCGTCAGCCCACGAAATTGAGCTGGAGGCGTGCGAAGACGCAATAATGTCGTGCTCAGACTCGCCACGATCCGGGTAACCCGACAGGCCACCCTTCTGACGCAGAGTCTTAAACGCGTGACGACCAGTCACCAGCTTATGCACATAGGACTGGTGGCCGGTGTCGAAAAGAATGTTGTCCTTGGGAGATTCGAAGACACGGTGAATGCCGAGGGTCAGCTCCACAACGCCCAGGTTCGGACCCAGGTGACCGCCGGTCGCCGACACATTCGTCACGATGAACTGGCGAATTTCCTTAGAGAGCTCCTCCAGCTGCTCGTAGCTGAGGTTCTGCAGGTCCGCCGGGGACTGAATACCCGGGAGCAACTTGGCAGTGGCACCATTACCAATGCTGTAGTCGGCGGTGGGTGCGCCACCGGCGGCGCTATTCGGGGTCTCCTCCTGCGGCAATGCGTTTTCAGCGGACATACACCCACACTCCTCAAGGTCGGGGCACGGCTCATTCCGTGCATTGGTTCTTCAATGATTCTACCGTTTAAGGTGCCAAAAAGCAGATTTATGCGCCCGCAGAGCAAGACGCACCGGGTTGAGCGAAAACGGCCTGAAATAACCCCTAGTGGGCAGGCTGGTGAACAGCCCAACCCGCCCAACACTGCGATTATTTGCTTCTTTGTTACAGCTACTAGCTGCGCGCTACTTGGTGCGGCGGCGGCGCGGACGAGGCTTCGCCGGGGCACGCTCAAACAGCGCCACAGACTCCACGTGATGCGTATTCGGGTACATATCGAACGCCCGAAGCTGCACCATGTCCCAACCCAGCTCACGCAAAATACCGGTGTCACGACCCAGGGATGCCGGGTCGCACGCCACATACAGAATACGCTTGGGGTCCAGCGCATCCAGGCGTTCCAGGGTGGTTCGGTTCGCGCCCTCACGGGACGGGTCAAGGACCACCGCATCAATAGCGGGGATTTCACCAAACTCAAGGGCGGTCTTCAGATCCACCAGGTGGCGCGCCACGTCACCGCGAATCACCTCAATACGGGTGTCCGCCGAGTTCTCGGTGCGGGAGCAACCATCCGGCGCGAAGTTCGAACGGGCATCCTTATGGGTCACCGGGGAACCCTCAATGCTGACCACGGTACCCGTAGCACCCACTGCATCCGCGAGCGCGGCGGTGAATAGGCCCGCGCCAGCGTACAGGTCGAGGGCGCATTCGCCTTCCTGCGGGCGGAGCATGGTGAGCATGGTACCGACCATGGTGGAGGGGGCGGCGCGGTGAATCTGCCAGAAGCCGCCGGCGGACACCTGGTAGCTGAAGCGGCGGGAGCCGAAGGTGACTTCTTCGGTGACGGAACGCAGGCCCGCGCCGAGCAGCTGGTCGCCTTCGGGTACGCGGCGGTAGGGGCTGTGGGAGGAGCCGGGGCGGCGGCGCTTGGGCTTGCCGTTGGAGGTGGACTGCGGGGTGAAGAACAGTGAAATCTTGCGCTTGGCGAGCAGTCCCCAGGCGTCGGATGCCTGCTGTTCGATGTCTTTGGCGACCTCTTCGATGGAGAAGCGGGGGTCGACGATGAACTGCAGCAGGACCCTGCCGCGGGAGGAGACGGTCGCCTCGACTTCGCGCACGCCGCGCAGGTTCAGTTTCTCAAGCTCTAGGTTGCGCAGTTCGAGTGCGGCGAGGGGAAAGTCTACGACCGGTACGGGCTGGGAGGCGTGGTAGGGGTGCATACCGACGCGCCAGGTGACGGCGGGGCTCTTCTTGCCGACGCTGTTCTTCTGGTCGGTGTTCTTCTGGTTGCCGGGCTCGTCGCTGGGCTCGTTACCGGGCTCGGTGCGGACCTTGGTCACGTTGTAGCGCACGCGGGTACGCCAGGACAGGCCCTCGTTGTTATCGCGCAGGGGCAGCTCTTCAACCATGAGGTTGGTCAGCAACGGCGATTCGAGGGGCAGGCCGCCCAGGCGGTTGATTTGGGTGCGGACGATATCAGTCTTGTAGCGTCGCTGCTCATCCAGGTTGATGTGGCCGTACTCCATGCCGCCGAGCAGTTCGGGTACGCCGGTGGCGGCGGCGCGTTCCTCTTCGGTGGCGAGCGCATCCGCCTGGATCCAGGGGTGGGGGCGGCGTGCCAGGGAGGGTACGGGTACGGAGATGACGTCTGCGAAGTAGAAGCGGCGCTTGGGGCCGATTGCGGTGATGCGGACTTCTGCCTGTTCGCCGACGATGCCGTGACGCACAAAGATGACGCCCTGTTCGGTGCGCGCTACGAAGGCGCCACCGTGCGCAGGTGCCTCACAGGTGACGGTGAGGGTCTGCCCGACGCTGTATCCGTCTACGTTGTTGGAGGCGGCAGGCGTGGTAGCAGTGTGGGTCACAGCATTGTCTCCTAAAGAATCACTTAATGTGAACTATTTTACACCGGATTCTACCTTTACTCCGGTTCCGACGCCCCCGCAAGGGGCGCCTCATCAGTCGCAAAAGGCAAAGTCCAGGCGCTATGCGGGGTGCTCAAGCAAAGTTGCAGAGCAATTGACCGGGCTGGGCACCGAGCAATTATTTCTGGGCGCTAGGCAATTTTTTCTGGGCACCGAGCAATTATTTCTAAGTACCAGGCGATTATTACGGCTGGCGTTTCTTCTCGCGCGCCACAGCGTCCGCCTCGTGCAGGCGGCCGCGGTACACCGCGTGGCGGTTGCTCTGAATCAGTTCACGTCCGCCACCGGCGGAACGAGTAATCTTCGGGGCGACAGTTGCCGTTTGGTCCTCTGCTTCTACCGTTGATTCTTCGCTGTGTAAACGCTGATCAAAAATCTCATCATACACCTCATCCTCGTGCATCGCCCAGGGCACGGTTGCCGTCATGACGCCCGGCTCGTGCAGAAGCGCCCGCTTGAGGCGGCGCACCGTGCGGCGGTGCAGAAGACGCTGCCACCAGTGCTGCACCACGAACTCCGGCAGGTACACCACCAAAATATCGCGCGGCGACTTCTTGCGGCGGCGACGAATATACGAGACGACGGCATTCACGGTGTCACGGTACGGCGAATCAATGACCGACAGCGGCACTGGAATACCGAGGGCGTACCAGCGCTTCTTCACGATCTCCAGGGCGGCGCGGTCGTTGTTGACCGTCAGCGCCTCAATCGTGGAGGGGCGACCGGCACGCGCATACGAGAGGGCACGAACCGCCGGACGTCGCACACGCTCCACGTACACGATGGCGTGCACACGCGAAGGCAGTGCCGCCACATCCGCAACGGATTCGGCGTTCAGGGGGATGTCCAGGGCGGCATCCACCGCATCGTAATGGCGGCGAGTCACAACCATACCTCCAACCATCAGGGCAATCATTCCAAGGGAGAGCCACGCACCGGCGGCGAACTTCGTCACCACAATGGTGACCAGCACCGCGGCGGTCACGACCACACCCACCGCAGAGACAGCGATATCACGTATCAGGGCGCGGCGCGGCATCTGCGCGAGGGTAATACGCAGCAGACGCATGCGGTAGCGCACCACCGCAAGCTGCACCAGCACCATGGACAGGCACATACCCACGATGTACAGCTGGATCAGCGAGTACACGTCCGAACCGAAAATGCAGGTGAGGAAAAATTGAGAATGCCGACAGCGCCAGCACACCGTTCGCGTACAGGCCGCGCGATTCCACGCTGCGGAAGAACACCGGCAGGTACTGGTAATCAGCCAGCGACGAGGCAATCACCGGGAAGCCCGTAAACGCAGTCAGCGAGGCGATAATCAGCACACCCACCGTCGCAAACACCAGCAGCTGCGCGAAGAACGGCACACCCTGATAAATCGCCAAAGCCACCTGGTACAGCGCCGGCTTCTGGTGGAAGTACTCCCCCGGCGTATGCCCGTCAATGAACAAGAAACGGGTCGTATCGTGCACCATGTGCACGCGGGTCGCCGCCGCAAAACCGAGCAGGCTGACCAGCAGGACCGAAGTAATCAGGCCCATCATCATCATGGTGACCGCCGCATTATATTTCTTCGGGCGGCGGAAATACTTCACCGAATTAGAGATCGTAGAAACACCCGAGAACGCCACCAACCCGGCGGAGAAAGAACGTGCCAGAAGCAGAACCAGCGCCAAGCCTTCCATGGCATGATCCTGGTATTCGGGGACAATCACGTAGGTTGCCGATTCAGCCAGCGGCAGAGTGCCCGTAGCGGCACGAATCCAACCCACAATGAGGGTGACCCCCAACAGCGCCAAGAAAACGTACAGCGGCCAGTACGCAATCTTTCCCAGCAGCTGCACACCGCGCAACGCAAACAGCGTCAGGGCAACAATGAGCAGCACCGCAATGAGGGTGCGCCAATCCTGAATCTGCGGGTACAGCGCCACCAAAAACGAGGACGCCGAAGACATCGAAACCGCCACCGTGAGTATGTAGTCCATCAGCGAGGATGCACCCATCACGATCGAGGGCAGCGCACCCAGCTTGCGGTGCACCAGCTGAATATCGCCCTCGGAAGCAATCTGATTAATGTTGTAGCGGTAGGTGCCAATCACCAGCAGACCCACCATCGCCACACCCAAACCAATCCAGGGCGAAAAAGCGAGCGCAGAGGCACCCGCGGCGGCAAGGGTCAGAATCATCTGGTCGGCGGCGTAGGCGACCGAGGAAATACCGTCGGCGCCGAAAAGAGGCAGGGCGTAGCGCTTCGGCAGCGCGACTGCCGAAAGATTTCGCGTGCTGACCGGCTGACCGGTCAGGGCGATGCGCATCTTATCCCAACGATTCCTCACGCTGTTAAGGCTATCGGTCGCGGCTTCAAAGCTCAATTTTATTCAGCCGAATAGTGGGCATTGCGAGCGGAATATCACGGAGCCTCGGCGCGGAACCTCACCCGCCCATTACACTGGTAGAGGTAGGCGGTAACGCCTTATCGACACAAAACATCAACACATTCGGAGGGTTGTATGCCTCACTTCGTCATTATGGGTGCCGGACGCGTGGGCGTCATGTTGGCGCGCACTCTGGAAGCTTCGGGGCATACGGTCGCCGTCATTGACCAGGACGAACGCGCTTTCCAGCCGTTGCTTAAGGGCTTTGAGGGCCGTCTGGTGACCGGTGTTGGCTTCGATGCGGACACCCTCAAGCGTGCCGGTATTACCGAGGCGTACGCTTTTGCCGCCGTCTCTTCGGGCGATAACTCGAATATTATTGCCGCCCGTGTGGCACGCGAAATGTTCAAGGTGAAGAACGTTGTGGCGCGTGTGTACGACCCGAACCGCGCCGAGTTCTTCCAGCGCATGGGCATTCCCACGGTCGCTTCGGTGCGCTGGTCCACCGACCAGGTGCTGCGCCGCCTGCTGCCCGAGCAGGCGCTCAAGGGTGATTTCCGTGAACCCTCGGGCCGCCTCATGCTCACCGAGATTCCGCTCGACGACGGTTGGGCAGGCCACGCCCTGACCAGCATCGAAAGTGCCGCCGGGGTGCGCATCGCCTACATCACCCGCTTCGGCGAGGGCATGCTCCCCCGCCCGGACAGCGCCTACCAGCAGGGCGATAGCGTGCACGTCATGATGCGCACCGACGACGTTGCGGACGTAACCCGCATCCTCTCTCGCCCGCCGCGCGTTGAAGACGAAGAAGCGGAGGCTGAGGGGGACTACGCCCCCGCCTCGGGCCACCGCAAACATCCGCACCGCAAGCATCCCCACGGCCCGAAGAAACCCGCCGAGCAGAAGCACAACGACGGCCCCGTCATCGAGCATGAATTCCACCTCGGTGACACTCCCCCGGAGCTGCCCGACCCCCTCGAACTCATCGGCCGCCATCGTGACCACTCGAAAGGTGAGAAGTAAGTGAAGGTCCTCATTGTTGGTGCCGGTTCCGTGGGCGCCTCCATCGCTAAAGAGCTCATGATGAACGGCCACGACGTGACCATCATCGACTCCAAGCCCGAAGCCAAGAAACGCGCCGATCTGCCCGGCGTGCGCTGGCATATTGGTGACGCATGCGAGCTGTCCGTGCTACGCCAGGTGCACCCGAACAAGGCGGACGTGGTCGTTGCCGCAACCGGTGACGACAAAGCAAACCTGATGGTGTCCCTGCTGGCTCGTAGTGAGTTTGGTGTGCCCCGCACCGTGGCGCGTGTGAACAACCCGCGTAATGAGTGGCTTTTTGATGACTCCTGGGGCGTGGACGTTGCCGTGTCCACCCCGCGCCTGATGACCGCCCTCGTCGAGGAAGCCGTGGAAGTCGGCGACGTGGTGCGCCTGCTGACCCTGCAGGCTGGCGGCGCAACCCTCGCCGAGTACACTGTGCCGGACGGCCACCCCGTCATCGGTTACCGCGTGGACCACGTGCAGTGGCCCGTCGATACGGTGCTCACCGCAATCCTGCGTGACGGCGCGCCGATCCCGCCCAGCGCGGATGTGGCGATTGAGGGCGGCGACGAGCTGTTCTTCATCACGACCATTGCCGGTGAGGACCAGATCCGCGCGTTGTTCGCATAGCGTTTATACGTAAGTTTTTGAGGAGGCGAAAGCCCCGGTCACCCATACGGGTACCAGGGCTTTCACCTACTTTTATGAAACTATTTCGTGAAGTTGCGGGGCGTGCCTTAGCGGTTCGCAGAGCTTTCAGTGCCCTCAGCGCTATCAGTGATCTCAGCAGATTCGGTCGCCTCAGCATTCAAAGCCTCGGTGTCCTCGCTGACCAGTGCCTCCTCAGGAGCCGACACACGCCACGCCAGCCACACGCCCAAAGCATACAGCGGCAGACCCATGATCAGGCGGGTCGCGCCCAGCGCCTCCACATTATTCGCGAAGTACAGGGGCACCTGCACGGCAAGGCGCAGCATCATCAGCACGGTAATAATCCAGGTGGCAAGCATGTACTGGCGCAGACGCACCGGGTTCTGGCGCCAGGTCAGCGCCTCACCACGAATGACCGCGAAAATCAGACCCATCAGCGGCCAACGCACCAGCATCGACAGCAGATACGCCAGAATGTACACGCCGTTCGTCCAGAAGCCCACCACAAAGTAGTCGCTCGCATTACCGGTACGGTACGCGGCAAACGCACAAATCGCCACGCCCACCAGACCGGTCAGCGCACTCACCAGCTTAGAGCCCTGCACCAGGCGAATCAGCGTGAACACACCCGCCGCAGCCAACGCCGCAATCAGGGACAGGTTCAGCTCCTTCGTCACGGTGAACAGCACCAGGAACGCCACCGCGGGCAGGGAGGATTCCACCAGGCCGCGCCAGCCGCCGATAGCGTGCAGAATATCCACGTCGCCGTTAGCGGTGCGGCGCATATTCGCGCCCATGGAGGCGCTCAGGCTCTGCGCCAGCTGATTCTCATCCTGCGCCGGGGCATCTGCGGTGCTAGGTGCGGGGTTAGCGTTCGGATCGGGCTGGGTCGAAGACTGCTCAGCGCTCATAGTTTCCCTTCTCCACAAAGAATTGCGGCACAATCTCATAGCGCGGGTTATAAATCACCGGCTGATGCGCCCTCACAGACACCACCCCGGAACAGCGCAGCAGCGCACCGGCATGCACGCCGGGCACCATCTGCTGGCCCTGCCACTTGAGCATGACCCTATCCCCCGGATTAAACGGCGCATAGGGCGGGAAAGACACCTCGTGCGGCTCCTGCACCGCCACGGTCGCCAAAGACGCCGTGTTCAGATGGTGCTGCTTCTCGGGGTCCTCGGACTCCTCCTCGAAATCCTCACCGGGCGGCTCCACAATCGGCATACCAATCAGCGCCAGCGGGCTCGACCACTGCAGAGGCTTCGACTTAGCCACCACCAGCTCGGCACGATACATCGGCTTATCCTGGGCAGTCGGCAACCACACCTGCTCCACGCGTCCGGCAAGGCGTACGCGAAAGCGCTCGGGGTACCCGGGAGCAAGAATCTGCTCCTCAGGAACCGCGAGCGCACTCGGGTAGTTCGAGAACTCAGGCATTAGCCAATCTCGGTAATCTCAGGGCCGCGGCGAGGCATCGGGCGCAGCTTGCTGTGCTCGTTCTCGGTTTCTTCCTCGACGGCGGGCTCTTCCTCAGCCGCAACAATCAGGTCGGCGGGCAGAGTCATGGGCAGCAGTTCACGCGGCGGGCGTGGCTCGTCGCCACGGTCCACCACGACGGTGCGGAATACTTCCTCCACGGAGGCGGCAGCCTTGTCGTCACCGAGCACAGCCGCGCCGGAGATGACGCCGCGCAGGAACCAGCGGGGGCCGTCCACACCCACAAAACGGGCGATGCGCTCGCCGGGCTGACCGTCCGGGGTGACGGCGGGCAGGCGGGTGAGCATCTCGGCACCGAATACGCCGGCGTAGATTTCGACGATGCCGCCCTGGGATTTGACGGACTCGGTCAGGTCGTGACGGATGTCGTCCCAGATGCCGGTGGTGCGCGGTGCGGCGAATGCCTGCACCTGCAGGGTTGCGCCGTCGCGGGTGATGGTTGCGGCGATCACCGCGCCGGTTGCGTCGTCGGTTTCGAGGCGCAGGTTCATGCCGTCGAGCAGCTTGATGCGCAGCGCACCCAGGTCGACGTAGTCTTCGAGGTCTTCGGCGGTGACTTCTTCAATATCGTGCGGGCCGTTGACGCGGTCGTACTTGATGACCTCGGGAGAGTTCTCCTCTTCCTTCAGCTCCTCAACCTCGACGTTGGTTTCCTCAATCTCTTCGGCGACAGCCTTGTCGATGGCGGCCTTTTCAGCCTCCTCGGCGTGCTTCTTCTTACCAAATCCGAACATGGTATTCCTACTTTCACCGCACGCAGGGTGCGGGGGTTTCTTCTCTTCTCTCGTGCGACAATCGCGGTGAGAGCAGACTAGTGGATTCCGCTGGAGCCGAAGCCGCTGGAGCCGCGTTCGGTCTGTTCCAGTTCATCCACCACGGTAAAGGTTGCGTGCTCGTACTTCTGAATGACCAGCTGGGCAATGCGGTCGCCGCGCTGCACGTGGAAGGACTTGGTCTTGTCAGTGTTGAGCAGGGTGACCATCAGCTCGCCGCGGTAGCCGGAATCAACGGTGCCGGGTGCGTTCACAATGGTGATACCGTTCTTGGTCGCCAGGCCGGAGCGCGGGTGCACCAGACCAACGTAACCTTCGGGCAGGGCGATTGCCACGCCGGTGGGTACGAGGGCGCGTTCGCCCGGTTCCAGTTCGAAGTCGATGCGGGAGCGCAGGTCAGCGCCGGCGTCGCCGGGCTTTGCGTAGGCGGGTGCGGGCAGCTCGGGGTCGAGCAGCTTAATGTGGACGTTTACGGGGGTCATCATGGTCAATACTCTAACCTTTCGCGGGTGTCTGTGCCATCACCTCGCGCTGTGTTGAGACTCTACTGCGGGGTGTTTTCGTTGCGTGTTCGCGTTCAGCGCGTGCGGCGGCGTGCCGTGTTGGGTGCGACGCGGCGCTGTTCTTGCGTGCGAGGCTTTCACATACTCAACGGGGCGGGTGCACTCGGCACTCGCCCCGTCATGAGGTGTATGTCGGGTGGGTGTTAGCCCTTCCCTAAAGTTTTAGCCCTCGCACTCGATGCAGTAGGACAGGCCGCCCTCTTCGCGTGCAATCTGCGAGCGGTGGCGCACCAGGAAGCAGGATGCACAGGTGAACTCGTCGTCCTGAGCAGGCAGAACAACAACGTTCAGCTCCTCGTTGGAGAGGTCAGCACCGGGCAGCTCGAAGCTTTCTGCTGCGCTGTTCTCGTCTTCGTCCACCGCACCGGACTGCATCTCGGAACGGCGGGCGTTCAGCTCCTCGTAGGACTCTTCGTTCTGCTCTTCGTCCTGCTTGCGAGGTGCATCGTAATCAGTTGCCAAACTTTCACGCTCCGTTGGTTCTGTGGCTGTGTGTTGGACTAGGCCACGCTGGTTTATTGAGTGCTCTAGGTGCCGCTGGTGTGTAATTAACCCTGACGGCATGCCAGGTATTGTTCACCATTGGCACCCTATTTGTCTAATCCTGGGTAGGCTTTGGACTGTTTAGGCGTCACATTCTATCTTTTTCGGTGCAGAAAGTACATCTTTTTTTGGTGAAAATCCCGCCTCCGCTACTGATTTACCGCGCTTTCACGGTACCCTGGTAGGTAGTTTGCGTTCCGTGCAACACATTCACGAACGCGTCCGGTTCACCTATGGAGGTTCTCATGCTTGAACTGCGTCTGATTGGCGTTCACGATGACGGCGAAAATCTGGTGCTTGAGTCTGCTGACGGCACCCGCTTCTTGCTGCCGATTGACGCGAACCTGCGCACGAGCATCACCAAGGCTCGCCGTATTCAGCCTGCCCGCGGTCTGGGCGCGAAGGGCACCTACGGTCCGCGCGATATTCAAACCCGTTTCCGTCAGGGTGCCTCCGTTGAGGAAATCGCTGAAGAGTCCGGTTGGGAGCCGGAGCGCGTGCGCCGCTACGAGTGGCCGATCGTTGCTGAGCGTGCCCACATTATTCGTGCCGCTCAGAGCGTGAAGATTGGTCGCCGCAGCTCCGCTTCGGGTACCGCGCAGATTCCCGTGACCCTGAGCGCCCGCATTGAGGAAGTCTCCGAGCGTTACGGTTTTGAGGACGCAACCCAGGACTGGACCACCCGCCAGCAGGAGAACGGCCAGTGGCGCGTTGAGGTTGATATTGCGCTGAAGGATTCGGTGCGTCAGAACCTGCCCGCGCAGGTCGTCTTCCCCGCACGTTGGGTGTACAACCCGGCGAACCAGGGCCTGTACGCGTCGAATGAGGCGGCGTACTTCCTGATGGGTAATAGTGAGGACGCTGTTGCCGCCGCCGCGAAGAAGGCTCCCGTGGAGGTTCCTCCCGCCCGCCTGCCGAAGGCACCCGAGCCCGTGCCGGCACCCCTTACTTCCTCTGAGAGCGCTGACGAGCGTAAGCTCAAGGAGCTTCTGGAGCGCGCCCGCTCGGTGCGCCCGGCACAGGTTGAGGAGCCCGAGGTGTTCGTGCACCGCGAGCCCGCTCAGCCCGCTGAGCCTGTAGCACCGGCTGCGCCCGCTGCCCCGGTAGCTCCTGCTGCCCCGGCTGCACCCGAGCCCACTGCAGAAACCACCGATTCGCTGGCTGTGGATTCGGAAGCACCCGTTGACTCCGTTCCGGTCGAGTCCTTCACCCTGCCGGCACCCATCGAGGACGCACCCGCAGCTGAGGCTGCTGAGGCGCCCGTTGCCGAGGCGCCGGCTACTGAAGCACAGGCTGAGCCCGCCTCCGCCGTGCCTGCATCTGAGGAGAAGCCCAAGCCTTCCTCTTCGAAGAAGCAGCGTGTGAGCGTTCCGGCTTGGGATGACATCATCTTCGGTAGCCGCAAGTAAGCGACCGCTCGCGCCACCCGATAAAAGCTTCTAAGCAGGGGCTTTAGGCAAGGGCATCTAGACATACGAAAGCCGCTGGTTATTCACCCGAATAACCAGCGGTTTTCTGTATCTTCTCAGCCTGATCTTCTCAGCCTGTGCCCTCTGATGTTTTAGAAGACTAGTACTTTAGAAAGTCTTGAGCATGCGCAACGGCACCAGACGCTCAGCGTCCGTCAGCGAACCGTGCTGACCAACCATGTGCAGGGCACGCTCCTGATAGTGACGCATATCGTACAGCGCCCAGTCGTCGCGAGCGCACACCATCAAATCGCCAATGCGGCCGCGCGCCGCATCCGTAATGACCGGGCCAAAGTAGCCGGCACACATCAGTTCGCGAGAGTCAATCACCCAGGCGCGCTCGCCCCAGTACTGCGCCCAACGCTGAGCGGTGGCGGTGCGTGCCGCCTCCGAGGTGTCTTCGAGGTACAGGTGCACGGCGCGCGGTTCGCCGGCGGTCATTGCGATGTTGCGGGTCAGCTCCTCCACGCCCGAGTAGTCGATGCGCTGATGCTCGGGCACGTTCACCATGCCGTGATCGGCGGTCACGAATAGTGCCGCCCACGCCGGGGCGCGCTCCGCCAGACGCTTCAGCACCGAGTTCAGTTCCTCCAGCTGCTGTAGCCATTCGTCGCTGCCCACACCGTAGCGGTGGCCCGCCGCGTCAATCTCGCCCCAGTACAGGTACACGGTGGTCGGGGTGCGGCTGGAGAGCGCCTCCAGGGCGTAGGTGACGCGGGCGTTATAGCCGACGGCGTCCACGAAGTCGCCGCCGCGCAGCGCCGCCTCCGTCAGACCGGTACCGCGGTACTTACCCAGCGAAATGGTGAGCACGCGGCGGTTCGTATGGTGGCGTTCCAGCACGGTCGGCAGCGGCTGCCAGGCGTGCGGGTCCACCGACTGATCCCAGCCGGACAGGTGGTTCATAACCGAACCCGCTCCCCCATTACCTGCCGGGTTGCGCACCTCGTAGCCGGCAATGCCGTGCGCGCCGGGTGCCGTACCGGTACCCAGCGAGGTCAGGGAGGCGGCGGTCGTGGTGGGGAACGCAGCGTCCAGCGGGCCCAGGTTCAGGGTCTTACGCAGGGCGGGCGCGTAGCCGCCGTAGCTGTTGAGCAGCTGCTCACCCAGGCCGTCCACCATGATCACGCAGGCGTGACGGAAAGACGCCGGATCAACATCCTGCTCCGCGAGGCGACCGGCAAGGTTCAGCGGGTCGGCAACAGAGTTGAACGCCGGGTCAGAATCCAGGGCGTGCGCGGGGCGCGCCAGGCTTCGCTGAGCCACCAGAGAGGAGGCGGACTCCAGCACATCGGCGATGCTATTGCTGCCGTAGGCGGGCGCGGGAGGCAACGGCGCGCCCAGAGCATCGTGCAGGGTGGTCTGTACCGTCATAAGGTCCTCTCAGGGGTGTGGCGGGTGTGTGAAAGTACGGGGCACCGCGCGGGCTGTTATCGTGCGGCGAGCGCTACCGCCGGTGCTTATCGGCGGGTTGCGTACATGCGGGCACGGTGCAGCGCACGCGCAAAATGCTGCGCACGCTGAACCGACTCCGGGCCGTCAGCGGTCGCAGAAACACGCACCGCAATGTCCTCACGGCGCGCATCGCCGGTGAAGCCGTGGTCGGCGTTGCACTGCGGATCCTGGCAACCGGCAGGAGCCAGCTCCATGTGCAGCGAACCGGTCCAAGCAATCTGGAAGGAAATCTCAGTCGGGGCGGTGCTACCGGCGTTGTACGCCTGCGGCTGGCTGAAACCGTAGCTGATGGTGACCGCGTTCAGGGCGCTCAGGTGCACCGCCTCCACGCTCACATGTGCCACGGTGCCCTGCGCGTCACCTTCAAGGTGCTGGTCGTCCAGGTGCGCAAAGATGACGTGCTCACCGCAGAGCACCATCACGGTGATGTGGCGGTGAAAATCATCGCGTGAGAAGTGGGTTTCATGCTGTACGAAGTGCGCGTCCGGGTTCATGCCCGCCAGCGCGTCATCCACCACTTCCAGCACGAGGTCGGGGTAGAAACCGGCATGCTTAATGTCTGCGACCAGTTGCTCGCGTTCGGGGGTGGTGGCGTACATCGTACCTCTTTCGTGCGGTGCCCTCATGAGGCGACGTCGGTCGGCACACACGATGAGGGCGGTTAGGTATTACTCCCCTCTACCTTAGAGGGTTCCAGCCGGGCTGTGCTACTTGACCACGCTAATACAGGCTCATATGACGGTGTGCAATCCCCCGGTATGCTTCGGTTACTGCCCCGCAACCGCCTTGGCGCACCCCACAGATGACGCCGACCAACCAGCCCGTCTCATCCGCTACCACCCGCTAAAATAGGAGGAGCGAAAACACACCGACACGAGGAGATATATGGCTCGCCGATCCAAATCCGCCGTCAGCGACTACCCGGTGGATGTGGTAGAGAATATCGTCGACATCGACGTATCCGCCGAGATGGAAACCAGCTTCCTGGAATACTCCTACTCGGTGATTTATTCGCGCGCCCTCCCCGACGCCCGCGACGGCCTCAAGCCCGTGCAGCGCCGCATCCTCTACATGATGCAGCAGATGGGCCTGCGCCCCGACAAGGGCCACGTCAAGAGCGCCCGCGTGACCGGCGAGGTCATGGGTAAGCTCCACCCGCACGGCGACGCCGCCATCTACGACGCCATGGTGCGCCTCGCCCAGCCCTTCGCGCTGCGCCTGCCCCTCGTTGACGGTCACGGTAACTTCGGTTCCCTCGATGACGGCCCGGCAGCCGCCCGATACACCGAAGCACGCATGGCGCCCGCCGCGCAGGCACTCACCGCGGACCTCGAAGAAGACGTGGTTGACTTCGTACCGAACTACGACAACCAGTTCATGCAGCCCTCCGTGCTGCCCGCAGCGTTCCCGAACCTGCTCGTCAACGGCACCACCGGCATCGCGGTCGGTATGGCGACCAATATGGCGCCGCACAACCTGCGCGAGGTCATCGCCGGTACCCGCCACCTCATCGCCCACCCCGAGGCGACCCTCAAAGACATCATGAAGTTCATCCCCGGCCCCGACCTGCCCACCGGCGGCACCATCGTGGGTCTGGGAGGCATCCGTGACGCCTACGAAACCGGCCGCGGCACCTTCAAGACCCGCGCGAAGGTCTCCATCGAGCAGGTCAGCCCCCGCAAGCAGGGCATTGTCGTCACCGAACTGCCGTACATGGTCGGCCCCGAAAAGGTCATCGAAAAGATTAAGGACGGCGTCAACTCCAAGAAGCTCACCGGCATCTCCGACGTGGTCGACCTGACCGACCGCACCAATGGTCTGCGCCTCGTCATCGAAATCAAGAACGGTTTCAACCCGGAGGCGGTGCTCGCCGCCCTCTACAAGCACACTCCGCTTGAGGATTCCTTCGGCATTAACAACGTGGCGCTCGTGGACGGTCAGCCGCAGACCCTCGGCTTGCTCGACCTGATGCGCGTGTACATTGACCACCGCCTGAATGTGGTCCGCCGCCGCACCGAATTCCGCCTGGGCAAGCGCACCGACCGCCTGCACCTGGTGGAAGGCCTGCTCGTGGCGATCCTCGACATCGACGAGGTCATCCAGATCATTCGTGAATCTGATGAGACCGCCCAGGCACGCGAAAAGCTGAAGGCCGTCTTCGACCTGACCGACACCCAGGCGAACCATATTCTGGAGCTGCGCCTGCGCCAGCTCACCAAGTACTCCCGCCTGGAGCTGGAAGCAGAACGCGACAACCTGCAGCAGGACATCGCGGAATTGCAGCGTATCCTCGGCTCCGATGCGGCGCTGCGCGAACTGGTCTCCGACGAGCTCGCCGAGGTCGCCGAACGCTACGGCACCGACCGCCGCACCCAGCTCAAAACCAAGGACGACATGCAGGTCGCCATTGAGGCAGTCACCGCGCAGTCCAAGGCGAAGAAGAGCCTGGGCCTCGCCCTCGAAATCGCGGACGAGCCCTGCTGGGTGCTGCTCTCCGCCTCCGGCATGATGGGACGAACCCCCGGCAAGCCCATCCGCGAGGCGCTCGTGGATCCCGGCAAGCGTTTCAAGCACGACGTGTTCGCCTCGATTGTGCCGACCACCGCGCGCGGTGAGATCGGTGCCGTGACCTCCGCAGGACGCATGGTGCGTCTATCCGTCATGGACATTGCGGTGCTGGACGAGAACGGCGGCACCCCCTCCATGGCGTCTGCGGTGAAGGCAGCCGAGCTGGTTCAGCTCGCCAAGGGTGAGAAGCTGGTCGCCCTCGTACCGCTGAATACGGTGCTGGCGTTGGCAACCGCGGGTGGCGTGATTAAGCGCCTCAACCCGGATTACCCGCTGAACCAGACCGAGTGGGACATCATGAAGCTCAAGGACGGAGACGAAATCGTAGCCGCCGCCCCCTGCCCCACCGACGACATGGTTCTCACCTTCGTCACTCGCGACGCGAAGCTGCTGACCTTCGACGCGGCAAAGGTCCGCCCGCAGGGACGCACCGGCGGCGGTATCGCAGGCATCAAGCTTGCTGACGGCGACCGCCTCATCGCCCTGGGTGTGACCGCGCCCGGCGATGCGGCGGAGGTCGTGACCGTCACCAACGGCAAGGACGGCCTGGCGAGCGCCAAGGTCACCGCCCTGAGCGAGTACCCGCAGAAGGGCCGCGCGACCGGCGGTGTGCGTGCGCACCGATTCCTCACCGGTGAGAGCCAGCTGGCTCTGGCGTGGGTGGGCGTGGGCCCGGCGAAGGCGGCGTCCTCCGGCGGTGTGGCTCGTTCCCTGCCGACCGAGCACGGTGCCCGTGACGGTTCCGGTGTGATGCTCACTCAGAGCATCGGCATTGTGGGCCCGAACTATGCGGCTGTTTCTGCCGCGATGGCGGTTAGCCCGGAGGGTGAGAAGCTCTTCTAGGCGCGCGGTTCGCGGCCTTTCGGCTCTAGGTTGGAACGAAGCCGGGGAGGACGAAACAGGGAACGACGAAGCCGCGAGGAACCTGCGCGCGCATATAACGCGCAGAGATATGAACGCGAAGAAAGGCCCCGATGCGATGTACCGGGGCCTTTCTTCGTGTGCAATCCGCACGTGGCGCCTGCCATCAGGCGCGTTTAGAGGCGAACCACCTCATCGCAGCGGGCAATATCCTCGGGGCGGTGCGACACCAGAACCGTAGCCACGGAGCTGGAGCGGGTCGCCGCATCCAGGTCAGCCATCATCGCGCGAGCAGACTCAGCATCCAGGTGCGCGGTCGGCTCATCCAGCAGCAGCACCGGCGAGTTCACCAGCAGGGCACGAGCCACCGCCAGACGCTGACGCTGACCGCCCGACAGGAAGGAACCGCCAGCACCCACCGGGGTGCGTAGGCCCTGAGGCAGAGCGTCAAACCATTCGCCCAGACCCACACGGCGCAGAACCTCAATCAGCTCTTCCTCGCTCGGGCGATCCGAACGGTCACGAGCCAGCATCAGGTTACCCTCAAGGGTCGACTCGAAAATGTGAGCCGCCTGCGGGCACCACGCCGCGTAGCCGCGCAGCTGCTCACCCTCCAGGACCTCACCGGAAGCCAGCACACGGCCGGACTCCAGCGGCAAGAAGCCCAGAACGGTTGCAAGCACCGTAGACTTACCGGAACCGGAGGGGCCGGTCACCGCAGTCCAGGAGCCCGCGCGGGCGTTCATGTTCAGGTCGGTGAAGACCGGGTGATCCATGCCGGGCCAGCGTGCGGCTGCGTCCTGCAGGCTCAGTGCCGGGGCGGGGTCGGTGACCTTCACGCCGAGTTCCTGCGGGGTTCCGCAGCTGACCAGGGTGGGTTCGCCGGGCTTCGGCGGGCGTGGTGAGCCAGACTTAGAGCCAGCCTTAGAATCCGCCTGAGCATCAGCCGCAGATTCGGGGCGGTCAAAGCGGTGGGCGCGCTGACGGTCAGCTTCCAGCAGCTCCTCCATCTCGGCCTCCGCGCGGGCACGCAGACGCTCAGCACGACGCGGCAGAACGTGGGTGTCCACCTCAGCCTCGGTCGGTACGGAACGCTTCAGGGTCGAGACGGCAACAATGCCCTCCAGGGATACGTCGCGCACGCTCGGGGCAATCGTTGCGAGCAGGCGGCTGAACGCGGGCCAGGAGCGGACCGCCTCAACATGGCCCAGGGAGCTTTCCAGCATGCCGGTGCACAGCAGCACCACGATCGCCGCTTCGGGGGCACGCACGGTGCCGTCAACAGCCAGCGGGTACGCAATAACTGCGCTCGCCAGAGCCGCACCGAACCAGCTGAGGGTCACGAGGGTGCGGCCCACGCCCTGAGCGGTCGAGCCCTTCTGCAGAGCGGACAGGTTCTCGGCGTCCAGGGCGCCGTTAGCCTTCTCAGCGGTGGTTGCCACTCCGTTAGCGCGCAGGTCCTCAGCCGCCGAGAGCATGCCGGTACCCAGGCGCAGCATCTGCGCGGTGGAGCGGCGAGCCAGCGCCTCCGCACGGGCATCGGCGCGAAGCACAATCCACGGAGCCACAAAAGTGCTGACCAGCACGGCAAGCAGGACCGGGATTAGAGCCTGCGGCAGGATGCACGCGGTCGTAATCAGCGCCGCAGTCATGACCAGCAGGTGCGCAGCCGGCGGAATAATAACGCGCGGAATACCGTCGCGAAGCTCGTCAATACCGCCCACGAGGCGTTCGAGCAGCGCGTCACCACGCAACAGGGCACGCACGCTACTCACGCTCTGCCATGCACCAACCCAGGCGCGCAGACGCAGAATATTTGCGGCGGCAAGAACCTTCGAGTGGGTCATCAGACGCTCAGCGTAACGGGCGCAGGCACGACCCAGACCGAAGAAACGCACGCCCACAATGGCGACCATCAGGTACATCATTGCCGGGCCCTCGGCGGCGCGAACAATCAGCCAGCCGGACAGCGCGGTCAGTGCCGCAGCCATCAGGGACGTAATCGCAGCCATAATCACCGGGCCGGTTGCGGCGCGAACACCAATACCGGTCAGCTCCTTCAGGGTGCGCAGGCTTGCGAACAGGCCGGCAGGCTCGGCTTCCTCGGCCTCGGCAGCTGCGGAGGCGCCCGCCGGGGCGGTGCTTTCAGCCTCGTACTCTTCCCGATCCTTGAGCAGGTGCGCGGGGGCTTGCGCGGGAACCGCAACGCGGGCGGTGTTCGCCTCGGCGGTCCAGGTGTAGCCCCGAGCGGTCTGCACGGCACGAACGAGGGTGTCGCAGCCAGCGGCAAGCTCCTGCTCGTGGGTCACAATCAGCACGGTTGCGCCAAGTTCCGCCAGGCGGTGCAGGGCGCGGGTCACCAGGTATGCCGAGTAGGCGTCCAGGTGCGCGGTCGGCTCATCCACCAGGACCGTCAGCACGGTCTGCTCACCGCCCGCACGGTAGATAGCCTCGGCACGAGCCAGGGTTCGCGCCACGGCGAGGCGACGCGCCTGACCCGCGCTGAGAGCACCGGGCTCAAGGGCGGTGAGCTTCTCCATGCCCAGCTGAGCCAGTGGGCCAACCAGCAGCGCGGACTCGGCATCGGTGACGGACAGCTTCTTGGAGTCCATCGCTTCACCGAGTAGAGCAGCTGCACGCTCACGCTCCGCCTCGGTGGCGCTCAGCGCGTAGAGAGCCATTTCGGTCTGCACGGTGGGTGCAGTGAAGACCGGCGACTGCGGAATAACCAGAGTGGTTCCCAGACCGGTCACGCTACCGGTCACGTGCACGGGCTCCTCCGAGCCGGTGGGCACCAGACCCTCACGCACAGCACCGGAGAACACGTTCAGCAGGGTGGACTTACCGCAGCCGGACTCACCCATCACGCCGATCACCGCACGCGCTCACCCTGGGCAGTAGTAACGCGACGGTCCAGGTTCAGGGACAGGTTAGTCAGCACGGCAGGACGCGCCGGGTAGCTCACCGACAGGTCCTTAACCTCAATGGTAGAAGGCTGAGCCTCTTCACTCTCAGGTGCAGCACTGTCCGCAGCGGCGGCGGGCAGGGGCGCATCAATAATCTTCTGGGCGCTACGCAGGGCGGCAACACCGTCCTCCGACTGGTGGTAGGCGGCACCCACATCACGCAGCGGCTGGTAGCACTCGGGAGCCAGCAGCAGCACAAGAATTGCGGTGTCCAGGCCCAGGGTGCCGTTGACCAGGCGCACACCAATCAGCACGGCAATCAGCGCCACCGAAATGGTGGTGATGAGCTCCAGGGCGAGCGAAGACATGAAGGCGCTACGCAGAGTCTGCATGGTGCGTTCACGGTAACGCTGGCCGAGGGCGTTCATGGCGCGGGTCTGTGCGCGTTCACGGCCCAGACCGATAATGACGGGCAGGCCGCGCACCAGCTCCAGAATATGGTCGGAGAGGCGGTGCAGTTCAGCCTGAGCTTCTGCGGTTTCGTCGCGGGTGTTCTTACCAATCAGGATCATGAACACCGGAATGAGCGGCAGGGTGCACGCCAGCACCATGGCGCTCATCCAGTCTAGGGACGCCACAACGACCCAGAGCATGCACGGCACAACCGCAGTGGAAACGAATGCGGTCAGCGTCTTGGTGTAGTAGTCGTCCAGGGCGTTCAGGCCGCGAGAAAGCAGCACAGCGGTCGCGCCGGTACCCTCAGGGGTGTCTGCGCCACCGGTGGCGAGCACGCGCTTGAGCAGGGCGGAACGAATCTGAGACTTCGCTCCGGAGGCGGCACGCTGCGCGCTCACAGCCAGCAGGTAGTCGGTACCCGAGCGGACGAGCAGGGCGATGACAGCGACCGCAATCAGGCCGGGGGTAATGGTGTCTGCGTCACCGAAGATGCCACCGAGGCCGAGCAACCAGCCGCCGTGCGCCTCCAGCTGCGCCTGCGCGGAGCCCGAGAACTCAATGTAGGCGCGATACACGTCCGGGGCGCTGGTCTCTTTGAGACGCGCGTGCTCGGCAGCAACAGCAGCGAAACCGGCGTGTGCCGCCCGGGCAATAATCACAGCCAGGGCGGCGCTGAAAAGCACCGTCGCGAGGGTGTGCACGGCGGTGATGATGCCGAACGTGCTGAGGGTTTTACGGGCGTCAGGGCCCAGAGGTGGGCGACGGTCAGCGCGGTCGTTGCGCTTTCCTTCGGTCACCTCTGGTACCTCAGTGTTCTGATGTTTGTCAGCATGACGCGGTGTGTGCGTTCGACTCACGTGTTGTCCTTAGTCTTCTGCTGTTTTTACCTCCCATTAGTTTAAGGCTTGGGCTATCTAATACCTATTTGACCAGTCAGGTTTCGGATAATTGGCTGGTCCTCACCCAGCGCTAGTTCTAGCCGCGCATCGCGTCGGCGGGGCTCTTGCGGGACGCCACCCACGCCGGGTACGCCGAAGACACCAGGCCGGTGAGGGCGCCTACCCCCACGCCGAGCACCACGAATCCCGGGGAGAGAACCGCCTGCCAGCCCTGCACGAGCGAAAGAATAATGGTCGCAATCATGCCGGAGCAGGCACCAATGGAACCGCCGAGCACACCGAGCATGACGCCCTCCATGAGGAAGATGCGGGCAATCAGCCATTTACTCGATCCGATGGCGCGGCGCAACGCAATTTCTGCGGTGCGCGATTGCACGGACAGGTACATGGCGGTTGCCGCCGAGAGGGAGGCGAGCACCAGCAGAATACCGGAGAGCACACCCACGTACAGGCCCAGGTCCGAGGCGATGGACGCGCGCAGGCTCTGCAGGTCGGAGGGGGTTTCCACGTTGATCTGGCTGGGTTCAGCGGGCTTGAGGGTCAGCGGAATCGCCTTGGCGACCGCCTTGCCGTAGCCCCGTTCGGTTTCGGCAATGTAGGTCACCTGGCCGCGTCCGGTGCGCTGAAGTGTGCCCGGCGAGACAATGACCGAGTTCCTGAATTCGTAGCCGCTATTGCCGGGGTCGAAGAGGCCGACGACCGGCATCAGCTGACCATCCACCCAGATGCTCACACCGGGTGCCACCTGCGGCAACCCGCCGAGTTTAATGCCGTACTCGACGGCGGGCAGCTCGCCGGGTCTGGGCTCGGTTGTGGCGTTATCTGCCGCCTTATCTTCGGGGATAATGCCGAGGGCGCGGGCAGCAGAAACCGAGACGATAGCGCCCGAGAGCTGCTCGGAGCGCTCACGGTCGGCAACGTTCTCCTGGGTGAGGGTCGCGTTCATCTGTTCGAGCGCACGCAGAGTTTCGGGGTTCATGCGGGCACCGATTTGCTCGAGCCTGGTCTTCGAGGTGGAGCTGAGGCCAATCGCCGTTTTGGGTTCGTCCTCGTAGGGGCTGAACCGGGTGATTCGCACGTCGGCGGGTGCCACGCTGCTGACGAATCCGGTGTTCTTCACGTAGTCCAGCGCGCTAATGCGGTCGGCAACATTCTGCGCGGACTCGCCCTGCCGGTAGGTTCCGAGCATGTTCTGGTCGTTGTCTCTGTCGCTGATGTAGAGCGTGGATTGTTCGGAGCCGAGCAGGCGCTGGTTCACCTGGTAGCTGGCGGATTCGCTCATGCCGGAGGCGCTGATGAGTCCGCCCACGCCCAGTGCGAAGGACAGGCCCAGCAGCAGGGTGCGTAGCGGTCGTGAGGTGAGCGCGGAGATTGCCTCGATGCTGTCGTCGGTGAGGAAGCTTCCGCGGCGGTGCGCGGCGGGCTTCTCCCCCGGCGCGAGGCTGGCGGAGGCATCTACCGGGGCGGGGGCATCTACCGGGGTATCCGTTGCAGCCGGCACAGCCTCGGCAACCGGCACCGTGGCCGAATCGGCGCGACTCTGCTCGTGTAGCCGCCCATCCTCAATGCGGATCACGCGGCGGGCGGCGGCGGCAACCTCCGGGTCGTGGGTAATCACCAGCACGGTACAGCCGGTCGCGTTAATGCGCTGCAGAATCTCAATGACCTTCGCGCTATTGTGGCTGTCCAGGTTGCCGGTCGGCTCGTCGGCAAGAATCAGAGGCGGGCGCGTGGCGAGGGCGCGGGCAATGGCGCAGCGCTGCTTTTCGCCGCCGGAGAGGTAGCGGGTGCGAATGGTGGCGCGGTCGCTCAACCCCAGAAATTCTAGGGTTTCTTCGGTGCGTTGCAGGCGCTCGCCGTAGGGCACGCCCTGCACGCGCAGACCCATGGAGGCGTTGGTCGTGCTGGTTTCGTCCAGCAGCATGTTTGAGGATTGGAAGATGAAGCCGAGGTGGTCTCGGCGCATTTCGTCGCGTTCTCTGTCGCTGAGTCCTTCCGTGTTTTTGCCAAAGAGGCTGTAGGTTCCGCTGGTGGGAGTGTCGAGCAGGCCAATGGCGTTGAGCAGGGTGGATTTACCGGATCCGGAGGGGCCGATAATGGCGAGGAATTCGCCGCGTTCGACCACCAGGTCGAGGTGGTCGAGGACTGCTCGCTCACTCCCCTCGAAAACACGGGTAATGCCGTGCATTTCGATAGCGGGCGCGGTACCGAGCCCGGCGTTGGGTACAGTGTCGAGCCCGGCAACTTCTCCCCTACCCTGCGGGGTCGTCATGCCGTCGGGGGCTCGCTCGGGGATTCTATTACGGCGGCTCATGAGACAAGCACCTTCTGTCCCGTGCTGAGGTTCGCGTTGATGGCGGCGTATCCGCCGGCGGTGCGTAGAACCTCAACGTTGACTCGTTCGGTAGCGGGCGCATCCTTGCTGGTCGAGGTGGAGCTTCCGCCCTTTTCAACCAGCACGTAGGTGCCCTGGGAGTCCTGGCGTACCGCGGTAGTCGGCACGGCGAGGGTGGTTGAGGTGTTGCCCTTGCTGGTGATGGAGGCGCTCTGCCCCGGAGTGAGCTTGCTCGGGTCGTCGGCGCTGAATCGCACGCTCTTTGCTGCACCCTTGGAGGGGTCGTTCTGCAGCTCACCAATGCTGGTGATGGTGCCCTCCACGCTGCCGGTGGAAGTGCGCAGGCTAACGCGGTCGCCGACCTTGAGCTTATTGGCGACGGAGAGCTCAACGCTGGATTCCACGTAGGGTTCGCTGGTTTCTACACTCGCGATGGGGTTGCCGTCGCTGATGAGCTGGCCGACCGCCGCAACTGCGGTGACGGTGTGGCTTCCGCCGGGCAGAATCGCGTAGTTGTTGCGGGCAATGCTGGTGACCCCTTCGCTGGGCACGCCGGTCAGGTGCGCGCGGTGCAGGCGCGTGACGGCGTCGAGGGTGTCTTCGGTGACGGTGCCGCTCTGAGCGGTGGCGTACCCGGCGGAGTTCAGCGCCTTCTGGAAGGCGAGCACGTCGTCGCCGTTATCGCCCAGGTTGAGGTCGCGGTACAGCGGTAGCGGCCCTTCCAGCACGAAGACGGGGTCGGCGCCAATAATGCCGATGAAATCACCGGCCTTGAGCACGTTACCGGGCTTCTGGTTCTGGTAGACGAGCACCGGCTCACCGTTGGTGCGCGCGCTAATCGGGGCGGTCTCCCCAGCCTTGGTGGTTCCGGCAATGGCGAGGCCCTCGCTGACGGTTCGTTCTTCAACCTTCGCCCAGACCGGAATCACGGTTTTCGCCTGCACGGCCGGGTCGGGGCCCGTGGCGGCGTAGCGGGTGCCCAGGTAGAAGGACAGCATGAGCGAGCCGATGGCGAGGATAGCCAGCAGCAGGAGCACGCGGGGTCGGGCGATGCGTTCGCTGAAGCGGTGCCCGCTGTTTTGGTTTTTCGTGTGAGTGGTCATGGCGGTGTCTTTCTAAACTGTTTTTGCGCTGTCTTTTAGCGCCCCGGTTTACTGGTGCTCCAGAACGTACTGTTTGAACTTCTCGTCACGCTCACGTTCTGCCTTGCGGTCCTGCTCAAGCTGCGACTGGTACTTGCGGATGAGCGGCATCTGATACTGTGCCTCCAGGTCGTAGAGCTGCTGACTCATGCCGACCTGCTGGTTACATTCAGCCTGGATGGTGGAGATACGAATCTCTTCTTCGGAGGCGGGCTCGTTGTAACCGCCGTTCTTGCTCTGCTGCTCAGCCAGCGGGGATTCCTCGGCTACCCACCCTGCCTTAATGGGGGTGAGCCCCCGGTTTGAGACGCACTGCTTCCACTTCTCTTCGAGCTCGCGGTGCAGTTTGCTACCGTAAACAGCATTGCCCGCCTCGGTGGAGATACGACTGTATGTGGACTGCACGTCGTTCTCGGGCCTCTTACCTTCGGGAACCGCGGCGTCCAGGGTCTCGCGGGCCTTGTCTTCACATTCGATGATGAGCCTCTCCTCGGGGCTGAGGCTTGCCCCTGGGGTGACGGAGATGGGAGCTTTGGCGTTGGGGTCTCGCTTCTGGGATCCGTACTTCTTGGCGTACTCGACGTTCCAGGGACCGTACTTTCGGCCCGGATCGCCACTCGGCGCGCTTTCAGATTGGGGAGCTTGGTCGGGGTCGGTGTAGCTCTGCCCGTGTTCGGCGTAGCACTGCTTCATGGCAATCTTAAAGGCCGTGTATTCGTAATGAGTGCCCCCCTCGTAGTGGGAGTAATCGTCCAGGGGCATCTTCACGATGTCCTGTTCCGCGTCAAAGATGGCGTGGACACTTTCGTCACGTTCCAGCGGCGGGTTGAAGAGCGAGCACGCGCTCAGCTGGAGCACGCCGATGCAGAGCAGGGCACCCGTGGTGAGCAATCGACGGCTCAAACCGGCGCGAGGGGCGGGTGCAGTGGAGCTGCGATTGAGGAACTTCATCGTTGAACCCCTTTCATAAGAGTGAGTTGTACACCACATTACACCTTTTACTCCCTGTCGCGCCCGAATTTCGGGGGGGCACCAAAAATTTTTGCGCGCCCACTCGCCTGCCGCGAGCTGCATCCGCTGCGGGCATAGTCTCCAGCAGGAATAGCCCTCTGTGTGCATAGTCCACTGTGTGCATAGAAAAATCCCCCGAACTTCTCAGAAGAGAAATTAGGGGGATTCTTCAATCAGCTACATGCTACTTGGTCGGCAGTTCAGCCAGTTCGGTAGCGTCGTGAGCCTCGGGGATGTGATCCACGTGCAGACGCTTACGGAAGACCCAGTAGGTCCATGCCTGGTAGACGAACACGACCGGCAGACCAAGGCAGGTCACGAAGGTCATAACGCCCAGGGTGTACTCGGAGCTGGAGGCGTTCGCAATGGTGAGCGAGTATGCCGGGTCCAGAGTGGAGGGCAGAACGTTCGGGTACATTGCGGTGAAGATTGCCAGAGCGCCGAATGCGAGGAACACGGACAGACCAGCGAAAGCGCGACCCTCACGGCCACCCTTTGCGGAGATCCAAGCAATCAGAACAGCAACCACAGCCAGGATGGTGCACAGCCAGGAGATGCCGTTACCGGTGGTGAAGTCCAGAGTCAGAACCCATGCAACGATCGGCAGCAGCAGGACGGGAGCCCAGCGTACCAGGGTGTTGCGGGCACGGTCGCGGATATCACCGTCGGTCTTCAGGGCGATGAAGGCAAGACCCTGAACCAGGGCGAAGCCAACGAAGCCCAGACCGCCGAGCAGAACCGGCAGGGAGACCCATGCGAAGGCGCCGCCGACGCGGTCGCCGTTCTCGTTGATGGGCAGACCCATGGAGGTCAGACCGAGCAGAGCGCCGACGAGCAACGCGATGAAGAAGGAAGAAACAGACAGAGCGATGTTCCAGTTACGGATCCACTTCTCATCGTTCTTCTTACCGCGGTATTCAATTGCGACCACGCGCAGAATCAGGAAGACCAGCGCGAGGGTCAGGGGGATATACAGAGCCGAGAAGAGGGCTGCGTACCAGATGGGGAATGCTGCGAAGATAGCAGCACCGCCGGACACAATCCACACCTCGTTACCGTCCCAGACGGGGCCGATGATGTTCAGCAGCAGACGGCGTTCCTTCTCGTTCTTGGTGAACTTGGAACCCATCAGCATACCGACACCCAGATCGAAACCGTCGAGAATCATGTACATGATGAGGAAGACGCCAATGGCGACAAACCAGAGGGTGGGCAGGCCAGGCTGACCGGCAAAGATATTGAAATCAAAGTTCATGGTGAATCAATCCTTACCCGCCTAGTAGGCGAACTCCAGCACATCGCGCTTGGACTTGTCGTTGGACTCGTCCTCGTGGGGCGACTGAACCAGCTCGGGCATTGCTGCCACAACACCGGCCTTGACGTACTTGATGAGCAGGTAAACCTCAACCACCATCAGCACGCCGTAGAGCAGGCCCAGGGTGAGCAGGGAGAAGAGGATTTCTTCACCGGAAACACCCGGGGAGATAGCTGCTGCGGTGAACAGGTGGATCGAGGGATCACCCTGAAGGTTCGGAGCCACAACGAAGGGCTGGCGGCCCATTTCGGTGAAGATCCAGCCCAGTGCGATTGCGAAGAAGGGAGCCATGATGGACCAGACAGCAACGTTCTTGAGCAGCTTGGACTCGGGAACGGTGCCAACGCCCTTCTTACGGGTTACCCACAGTGCGTAGAGGTAGAGGGGCAGTACGACTGCACCCAGACCAATCATGCCGCGGAAGCCCCAGTAGGAGACCTCGAGGGAGGGCAGGTAGTCAATCTTCTGACCTGCACGCTCGCCGTAGAGCGGGTTGTTGGGCAGGTTGGTGCCGAACTTAGCTTCGTACTCGGGCAGCAGGGTCTGAATACCCTTCACCGGGGTATCGAAGTTGTCGTGTGCCAGGAAGGACAGCACGCCGGGGACCTCGATGATGGGGGTGATCTTGTCGCAGCTCTGAGCGCCGAGCTCGCCGATGGTCAGAACAGAGAAGGCGGTACCGTCGTGGCACGCAGCTTCTGCGGCAGCCATCTTCATGGGCTGCTCGTGGATCATCATCTGTGCCTGCAGGTGGCCGGATGCACCAACACCTGCGAACGCGAGGAGACCAACGACTGCGCCCAGGCGCAGGGACTTGATCCAAACCTGGAAGTCCTTCTTGTCTCGTGCGCCCTTGTCGGACTCACCAACGACGACCTTGCCGTCAACGACCTTGTCGATGCCGTCCTTGCGGCGACGCCACAGCTTGTACCAGGCAATACCGACCAGGAAGCCACCGGCAACCTGGATGGATGCGGTGATGACGTGAGAGAAGGTCACCCATGCGAGGGGGTTCATCAGCACTGCGCCAATGTCGGTCATGCGGGGACGACCGTCAATCATTTCTGCACCGACGGGGTGCTGCATCCAGGAGTTTGCAACCAGAATGAAGAATGCAGAAATCCAGGAGCCGAGAACTGCCATGAACAGACAGAAGGCGTGGACTGCGGGCTTGAGGCGGTCCCAACCGAAGATCCACAGACCAAGGAAGGTCGACTCAACGAAGAAGGCGAAGAGGCCTTCCATTGCCAGCGGAGCGCCGAAGACGTCGCCGACGAAGCGGGAGTATTCACTCCACGCCATGCCGAACTGGAATTCCTGAACCAGACCGGTGGCCACACCCATAGCGAAGTTAATGAGGTACAGCTTGCCCCAGAACTTCGTCATGCGCTTGTATTCGTCCTTCTTGGTACGAACGTAGCAAATGTACAGGTAGGTCACCACAAGGCCCAGACCCAGAGTCAGCGGAACCATGAAGAAGTGGTAGACGGTGGTGATACCGAACTGCCACCTACCAAAATCAAGGGGATCCATTGATAGGTCCTTACTATGTGTGTACTTAATGTGTGCTTGTGCCAGATTTCGGGTAGTTCCCCGTCAATGGGGAGCGTACGAGAGTTACTGACACACTGTCTCTCATGCTTCTAAGGTACAGGGTTTTCCTGAGGAGCTGTGAGTAGGCTGTGCATAGTATGGACGTTTATTGTTTGACGTTTCGCTAAAGGTACCTTGGACGTTATCCCTCGATGCGAGGGTGGTTAGAGGAATGAGACACGATGGTGCCTTGCGGGGTTGAGAAGTAGTTTCGGAACCGCGGTGAAATATTGCAGTTTTATATTATTTCTGCAAAATTTTGGTGACAGATTCCGCGATTATGACAGGCACTTCAAGTAGTACTCAAAGCTTAAATTTGCCTGCTTCATGCGGAATTTACGCGGAATCTCCGAGAATTGCGTGACTATTCTCACACAAAATTCGTGGATTGTGACACGCCAGCCACCACTGCCCCGCAAGGCACCGCAATGCCCCGCAAGGTACCGCACGCTACATATCGATGCTCTACATATCAATGCTCTCGGCATCCAGCTGATGAGCACCCGCAATAATGAATTCCTTACGCGGAGCCACCTCAGAACCCATCAACAAGGAGAACGCACGCTCGGCAGCCTCCGCATCCTCAATGCGAATACGGCGCAACATGCGATGACGCGGATCCATCGTCGTCTCAGCCAGCTGGTCAGCGTCCATCTCACCCAGACCCTTATAACGCTGAATGGGTTCCTTATAGGACACCCCCTGCTCCCGCAGAGAATCCAGAAGCTCGTGCAGCTGCTTCTCCGAGTAGGTGTACACCATCTCGTTCGGCTTGCCGCGGCGCACCACCTCCACACGATGCAGAGGCGGAACCGCAGCGTACACGCGACCCGCCTCAATCAGCGGACGCATGTAACGGTAGAACAGGGTCAGCAGCAGGGTACGGATGTGGGCGCCGTCCACGTCCGCATCGGTCATCATAATGACCTTGCCGTAGCGAGCAGAGTCCAGGTCAAAGGTACGACCCGAACCCGCACCGATCACCTGAATCAGCGCCGCGCACTCAGCATTCGCGAGCACATCAGTCACCGAAGCACGCTGAGTGTTCAGGATCTTACCGCGAATCGGCAGCAGAGCCTGATACGAGGAAGAACGCGCCAGACGCGCCGTGCCCAGCGCCGAGTCACCCTCCACAATGAACAGCTCAGAATGCTCAACATTGGTCGAACGGCAATCCACCAGCTTGGTGGGCATGGACGAAGACTCCAGCGCGGTCTTACGGCGCTGAGTTTCCTTATGGATGCGCGCCGAGACGCGGGTCTTCATCTCAGAGACGACCTTCTCGCACAGAGCGGTCGCCTGAGCCTTCTCCGCACGGGCGGTCGACTCCAGGCGAGCCTTCAGCGCATCGCCCACGACCTTCGACACGATCTGGCGAACCGCCGGGGTACCCAGAATCTCCTTGGTCTGACCCTCAAACTGCGGCTCGGCAAGACGCACGGTCAGCACGGCGGTCAAGCCGGCGAGCACGTCGTCCTTCTCAATCTTGTCGTTACCCACCTTGTACTTGCGGGCATTATCGGCAAGGTGCTTGCGCATCACGCGCAGCAGGCCCTGCTCAAAACCGGTCGTGTGAGTACCGCCCTTGGGGGTGGCAATAATGTTCACGAAGCTGCGGACCGTCGTCTCGTAACCAATGCCCCAGCGCAGCGCAACGTCCACTTCGCAATCGCGCTCCACGTCGGTCAGCTGCGAGCGGCCGTCCTCACCCAGCACCGGCACGGTCTCGGTGAAAGATCCGCTGCCGCTAAAACGCCAGGTGTCGGTAATACGCTCATCGTGCGCCAGAAACTCGACGAACTCGCTAATGCCGCCGTCGTACTGGAAAACTTCCTCGTGGGGTTCCAGCTCGCCGGGGGTGCCGGGCAGTCGGCGCTCATCACGGATGCAAATACGCAGACCCGGAATGAGGAACGCGGTCTGGCGCGCACGAGCAGCCAAGTCCTCGTAGCTGAACTTAGCGTCGGGGGTGAAAATCTGCGGGTCAGCCCAATAGCGCACACGGGTGCCGGTCACGCCACGCTTAGCGCGACCCACAATCTGCAGGGCGTCAGTGCCCTCGGTTGCGGGAGTGAACGGATCTTCGGGCTTGGGGGTGCGGCCGGACTCGAAGAATCCGGGAATGCCGTGGCGGAAGGACATCTGGTAGGTCTTCGAGCCACGGTCCACCTGCACGTCCAGACGGGAAGACAGCGCGTTCACCACGGAAGCGCCCACACCGTGCAAACCACCGGACGCGTTATAGGAGCCGCCGCCAAACTTACCGCCGGCGTGTAGCTTGGTGAATACGACCTCGACACCGGACAGGCCGGTGCGCGGCTCAATGTCGGTGGGGATACCGCGGCCATCATCGCGCACCTCAACCGAACCGTCACGGTACAGAATGACCTGGATGGACTGGCCGAAACCGGCGAGCGCCTCATCCACCGAGTTGTCGATAATCTCCCAGAGGCAGTGCATCAGGCCGCGAGAGTCGGTGGAGCCAATGTACATGCCCGGGCGTTTGCGTACAGCTTCCAGACCTTCCAGCACGGAGAGGTGACGGGCGGTGTAGTTCGAAGACGCCACGGGAATCCTTTCGGCAAGTGATGACTGTGTGCAAGTGATGACTGTGTATTCAGCACGGCAAGCTTGCGGAAGGGAGAAAAAATGCCCCGGGCTTGCGCTCATAGTGCTCTAAGTTTCTATTCTATCGTGGCTTGTTGCCCGCTTCTGCCTGCGCCGTCATGAGGCTCTCTGTACCGTTATTAGACGCTGCCGAGAGAATGAAACAGCAGAAAAGCACCGGCTGCCACTCCCCTATGGAGTAGCAGCCGGCGTGTGAGTATCTGTGGATGTCTGAATTTTTAGGGGTCGCTTCTGAGGTGTCCGCCCTGGGCGCCTCATAGCAGTGGCACTGCCCTAGTGAGCTTCACCCGAGGCGCGCGAGGAGCTCTCGTGACGGTTCGTGACCATGATATTGGACTTGAAGTAAAACTCTTCGGGAAGCTCATTCGTGACCGGGCCGTGCGGGAATTCGCTGAGCTTTGGCACGAAGTACCAGTCCATCAGCTCGCCGCTGCTCTGCTTGAGCACACGGCGTTCCCTCATGGCGTGGCGTACCTTGCGGCGCAGGCGCGGGCTGTCTTTCAGAGTGCTGGTGAAGACCCACGGAGTCTCGTAACCCTCGGTGATCATGCCGAAGGTGATGCGCAGGTTGCCATTCTCGTCGGCGTCCATCGTGAAGTCGCCGTCTGCAATATCAGTGAAGGCGAGCATCCAGCTGTGTCGGCGTTCGTAGCTTTCGCGGGTGGTCTGCAGTGCCGCAATGATGCGGTGGTCGACCAGCAACTCCACCTTACGTTCGGTGATTTCACCCAGACGCGCGTAGGAGCCGAAGGCACGGTTCGCGCCACTGCGGCGAGGCCACTTCGTTACCGCACCGTGCGGCACCTCCCCGGCAAAGGTGAAGGGACCGGTAATGGTGCCGGGCAGGCGCAGACGCTCAAACGGCGCAGTCGGTAGGAAGGTCGTCAGCAGCTGATCGGAGCTGACCGATTTACCCCAGCGCGCCATCTCAAAAATGGTCGGTTCGGGGCCCACCGGGTAGAGGCGCGGCATCTTGCGGCCGAACTCGTCAAAGCCCTCAATAAACTCGCCGTTGGAGCTGTACCCGGGCATGGTCGCACCGAGCGGGCGAGTCCACGATCCCGAATACGGCTTGGTCAGGTGCGGGTTCTCCACCGGCAGGATGCTGGTGCGAGCACCCAGGTAGGCGGGCATGCGCGAGAGGTTACGCCAGGCGAACTTCGCGGCAACCGCCTCACGCCACCACATCGGGCGTTTGCCCGGAGTCTGCCCGCCCAGGCAGTGCATGAGCAGCCAGAATCCAGCCCAGCCGAGGCACCCTGCGGCAACCACGCAGAAAATAATCGTCAGCACAGTGTGCAGGGTTCCGGTCGCCCAGATATTCGTGGCGATCAGAGCCATGAACGCCACCCACGCCGCCATGACGTACGGGCCGAGCGTAATCATCGGATCGACCACCTTCACGGCGGCAATGACGCGGCGGTTCAGGCCGCGCCACACGTAGGAGTACGCCCAGCATCCGGCGGCAAGGGCGAGTGCCATCAGCAGAAGAAGGATGAGCATCGGTGTGTCTCTTTCGCTGCAGGTTTTTCTACCGTGGTCGGTGACAGCAAGCGTCGGGCAGATGCCCCGCTGAAAGGCTCTTCAATAGCAAAACTCGCCTGCCGAAGGTACCTTCAGCAGACGAGTTTCTTTGGTGTCACTAACCTTGAGGTAAAGCTTCTCACACTATTGTGCCTTTAATTGGTATCCCTGTGGGGGATTTTAGGGGGATGCACGAAAAAATCGTACCCAACCCCCGCGTTTTTACCCATCAGACCAGCACCGTGAGACCAGCGCTGCGAGACAGGCGCAACGAGACCGGCACAGCGAGTATGCTCTGGCGCCTCAGCGACGGTTTTAGACAGAGGTTTTAGACAGCGGTTTTAGGAGGTCAGCGCGGCAGCAATCTGAGGAATCAGCGCCTCAAAAGCACGCGCACGGTGGCTAATCGAGTTCTTAATCTCGGCGGGAATCTCAGCGCACGACTTGCCAGCGTACTGCCCCTCGTACAGGGCGTTCTCACCGTTCAGTTCCACGGGACGCAGAATCGGGTCGTAACCGAAGCCGCCCTCCCCCGCCGGTGCGGTCAGCAACTCGCCGGGCAGCTCGCCGTACTCGACCGCCTCAAAACCGTTCGGGGAGGCAACCGAGGCCGCGCAGCAGAACTTCGCGCCGCGGTGCTCGGCAGGAATATCGCTCAGCTGAGCCAGCAGCAGGTTCAGGTTCGCGGAGTCATCGCCGTGGCTACCCGCCCAGCGCGCCGAGAAAATACCGGGAGCGCCGTTGAGCACATCCACCGACAGGCCGGAATCGTCAGCAATAGCGACCAGGCCGGTTGCCTCGGCAACAGCGCGCGCCTTCAGCAGGGAGTTCTCAGCGAAGGTCACGCCGGTCTCGGGAACGTCGGGGGCGTTCACGCTGGAGGCGTCAACCACCTGGGTGTCAACGTCCAGGCCGTCAATGCGTCCGCGCAGAATTTCGCGCAGTTCCTTGAGCTTGCCCTTATTGTGGCTTGCCAGAACAATCTTTGCGTGTGCCATAGTTTCTCCTTGTCGATGGAACTAGTTACTGGGACGGGTTAGTGTGCCAGTGCTTCACGCTGAATCTGAGCCAGCTCTGCGGTGCCTTCCAGCGCCAGGTCGAGCAGGCTGTTGAGCTCGTCGCGGTCGAAAGGCGCGCCCTCGGCGGTGCCCTGAACCTCAACGAACTTGCCGCTACCGGTGACGACCACGTTCATGTCGGTCTCGGCGCGCACGTCCTCGGTGTAGGGCAGGTCCAGCATGGGGGTGCCGTCAATAATGCCCACCGAAATTGCGGACACCGAATCGATCAGCGGGTTCGCCTTAGCGGGCAGAATCTTCTGCTCCTTCGCCCAAGAAATAGCATCAGCCAGCGCCACGTACGCGCCGGTAATCGAGGCGGTGCGGGTACCGCCGTCAGCCTGCAGCACGTCACAGTCGAGCACGATGGTGTTCTCGCCCAGCTCCTCCATGTTGATGACCGCGCGCAGGGAGCGGCCAATCAGACGGGAAATCTCGTGGGTGCGGCCGCCCACGCGGCCCTTCAGCGACTCGCGCGAAGAACGGGTGTTGGTGGCGCGCGGCAGCATGGCGTACTCGGCGGTCACCCAGCCCTTGCCCTCGCCCTTGAGCCAGCGCGGCACGCCCTCGGTGAAGGATGCGGTGCACAGCACGCGGGTGTTTCCGAACTCGATGAGGGCGGAACCCTCGGCGTTGCGGGACCAGCCGCGGGTAATGGTGATGGGGCGCAGTTCGTTGAGGGCGCGGCCGTCGTCGCGGGTTGCAGTCATGGGTTCTCCTTGAATCTGTCTGCGGGATCTGTGTCTGTCTGTTGATTCTATGTCGAAAAGTGGGCGGGGCTGAGCGCAGTTTGTACTAGCCCAGCTTGTTTTAGCCCAGCTCGGGTTTGGCCTAGTCCAGCTCGGGCTTCACCTAATCTAGTTCGGGCTTAGGGAGCGCAATCGCGGTGTTCAGCGGCGGATCGAGCACCTCCACCACGTTCAGGGTGGACGTGACCGGGTGAGCCTCCGTCGGGCGCGGGTAGATGCGGTAGCTTGCCGCCATTTCGGCAATGCCGACCGGGCCGGAGAAAGCACTGCGTGCCTCCGCACGGGCGATGTCCGGGTCGTTCCACACGGGCAGGTGGGTTAGCAGCAGGTTACGCACGCCCGCCTCCTGCGCTGCCTCACCGGCGCGCTTGCCGGTCAGGTGAATACCGCGCAGGGCGTCGTCGCGGCCCTCCTGGTAGGCTGCCTCGCAGAGGAACAGGTCAGCGCCGCGCGCAGCCTTGACCAGCCCCTCGCACAGGTCGGTATCGCCCGAGTACGAGAACACGGTGTGACCCTCGCGGTCATTGCAGGTGATGCGCAGCGCGTACGGGTCCTTCGAGGGGTGAACCACGCGGAACGGCTCCACGCGGAAGGGACCAATCTGCACGGGCTCACCCTCAGTCCAGGTGTGGTACTCAAACTCGGTGCTCATGCCCGGATCCGGGTCCAGGCCGTGAGTCGCCGAAAGGTACTCGTTAATCGCGGCGGGACCGTACAGCGGAATGCGGCCCTTGGGCCAGCCGCGCGGATCCCACTTGACCGCCACGTGCAGACCGGACAGGTCGATGCAGTGGTCCGGGTGCAGGTGCGAAATCAGAATCGCGTCGATATCGCTCAGGTCGATATGGCGCTGGAGCATGCCGAGGGAGCCGTTGCCCATGTCCATGATGATGCGCCAGGTTCGACCCGCGAAGTCCGTGGAGGTGAGCATGTAGCAACTAGCCGGTGAGACGGGGCCGGGAAAGGAGCCCGTGCAACCGATAACGGTTAGACGCATGAGGTGTCGTCCTTAGGGGTGGTGCCGGAAAATTCGGTGCCCGCGACAGTGTGTGCTGCCTCTGCAGGATCTGCCGATTCGTCGAGGGTGATGCTGCGGTGTGCCGCAAGCATTTCGGGGGTGAGTGCCGCCAGCGAGCCGGTCGGGTAGCGTTCCGCCACGGAACTGGTGTGGCGCACGTTGGTGACCTCAGGGCCGAGGAAGCGGCGCGCCAGCTGCGAGAACGTCTCAGATTCGCCGGTGGCGAGGAATTCGTGGTGCGGGTTTTCCTCGGGGACCGGGCTTTCAATGGCGTGGTTGAGCAGTTCGCGGTACACGTCCTTCGCGGTCTCATCCGCGGAGGAAACCAGGGTGACGTCCTCACCCATAATGTAGGAAATCACGCCGGCCAGCAGCGGGTAGTGGGTACAGCCGAGCACGAGGGTGTCCACGCCGGCATCCTTGAGCGGCTGCAGGTACTCGCGGGCGGTCTCCAGCAGCTCGGGGCCGGAGGTAATGCCCTTCTCCACGAACTCCACGAAGCGCGGGCACGCCACCGAGTGCACCTCAAGGTTCGGGGTGATCGCGAAAGTGTCCTCGTAGGCGCGGGAGGTGACGGTCGCCTCCGTCGCAATCACGCCAATCTTGCGGTTGCGGGTTGCGGCGAGCGCACGGCGGGCGGCAGGCTGAATCACCTCGATGACGGGGATGCCGTACTGGCGGGTGTAGCGTTCGCGGGCGTCGCGGAGCACCGCTGCGGAGGCGGTGTTGCAGGCGATGACGAGCATTTTCACGCCGGAGTCGACGAGTTCATCCATGATGCGCAGCGCGTTGGCGCGTACTTCTGCGATTTTGAGGGGACCGTAGGGGCCGTGGGCGGTGTCGCCGACGTAGATGATGCGTTCGTGAGGCAGCTGGTCCATGATGGCGCGTGCCACGGTGAGTCCGCCAACGCCGGAGTCGAAGACGCCGATGGGTGCCGCGGCGGTGGGGCCTACGGGCGCGGGGCTACCCCAGGGGGTGCGGGCACGGTAGGGATTTGTTGCGTCGATGCTGTCACTCATGTGTCACCTACACTTCGTTATCGGTCGGGTACCACGTTCTATGCTAACTCGCTAAGGTTACCCTTTTAGTCCGTTGAGCGGTTAGATGAGTCGAGAACCACCATTATGTGGTTGTATATGACGATAGTTTGAAGGGAATTTGAAAAATTCGTTCTATTCTTGCTCTTTTTCCCCGCCATCTGCCCCGCCGGACTTTTCCTCTTCTTCGTCGTCCAGCCCGTCGAGCATGGCGAGCATGAGCGAGTCCTGAACCCAGGAGACAAAGTTGTACACCACAGCCATGTACTCTTCTTGGGTCTCAATCTCGGAAGGGATCGGTGAACGCCGCAATATCTTCTGCGGTGTCTTCGTCCACGATGTAGAGGCGGTCGGCGAGCACCAGGCGAATATCACCGAGCGCGGCAGCCCAGGCGCGGGCGTGTTCTTCGTTCAGGCGCAGGTCGCTGGATTCAATGTCGAAGACGAGCATGGCGAGGTTCGCGCGTTTGGTTTCGCGCAGGTCGCGTTCGGTGTAGCGGCGGTATTCGGTGGCGGCCTCGTCGTCGCTGCTTGCGGCGGGTAGCAGGCGTGCTACGGCACTGTCGGCGGGGATGGTGGGGTTTTCGGTGATGCCGACCAGCGCCTCCAACGGGTCGACGGTGCCGCCGTCGGCGGTGGTATCTGCCGGGCGTAGTAGCGCGCGCACGTCTTCGGCGAGTTCGCGGATCAGGTCGCGTTCGGCGGGTTCGAAGGAGGCGGTGTAGCCTCCGGGGGTGCGGCGGAAGGGTCGCGCCATTAGTTTTCTACTTTCTCGAAGGTTGCCAGCAGACCCCAGGCGTGCATTGCCTGGGTGTGTTTTTCGGCGTCTTCGCGCGAGCCGGTGAAGACGATTGCCTTGCCGTTGTTGTGCACCTGCAGCATGAGCTCTTCTGCGCGGGCGCGGGAGTAGCCAAAGTGGCTGCGGAAGACGTAGGACACGTAGGTCATGAGGTTGACGGGGTCGTTCCAGACGATGACTTTCCAGGGGGTGTCTGTAGCGAGGATGTTCTCCAGGGCGGTGTCGAGGTCGGTGTCCTCGAGGGTTCCGGTGGAGAGGGTCACGGCGGTAGTGTTCATTGGTTTCCTTTGCGGCCGGTTCCCTTTGATTATACGGGCGGGTATGTGTTGCCCCTGTGTGACCCCTGTGTTCGTCCTGCACTACTGCGGTGTTCGTCCTGCGTTGCTCCCGCACAGAGTGCTGGTAATTTGTCATACTACAGCACTTAGAGTCAAGAATACTTTATGTAGTGATTGACACGCCGACTCAAGAGGAAAAATACCCTAATCCCCCACTACAATAAACACATGGCTACTACCTCCCTTCTCACCGACCACTACGAACTGACCATGCTCCAGGCGGCACTCGCCTCCGGCGCAGCCAACCGTAAGTGCACCTTCGAAGTCTTCACTCGCCGCCTGCCCGCAGGCCGCCGCTACGGCGTCCTCGCAGGCACCGGCCGATTCCTCGAAGGCCTCGCAAACTTCCGATTCAACGACGAAGAACTCTCCTTCCTCTCCTCCCGCAACATCGTCAACAAAGAAACCCTCTCCTACCTCGAATCTTTCACCTTCAGCGGCAATATCCGCGGCTACGCAGAAGGCGAAGCATTCTTCCCCCACTCCCCCGTCCTGCAGGTCGAAGGCACCTTCGCCGAGGCATGCGTCCTCGAAACCTACCTGCTGTCCATCCTGAACTTTGACTCCGCCGTGGCGAGCGCCGCCTCCCGTATGAGCGCCGCCGCTGGCAACCGACCCTGCCTCGAAATGGGTTCGCGCCGCGCCCACGAACGCGCCGCAGTCTCCGCTGCACGCGCCGCCGTCATTGCGGGCTTCGCGGGCACCTCCAACCTGGAGGCTGGTCTGCGCTACGGTCTGCACACCATCGGCACCAGCGCCCACGCCTTCACCCTGCTGCACGACAGCGAACGTGAAGCATTCGAGGCGCAGCTGCGCTCCCTCGGCGCCCGCACCACCCTGCTCGTGGACACCTACAACGTGGACGATGCGGTCCGCCTTGGCGTGGAACTCGCCGGTGAAGAGCTCGGCGGCGTGCGCCTGGACTCCGGCGACCTGGTCGCCACCGCGGCACGTGTGCGTGAACTGCTCGACTCGCTCGGCAACACCCACACCAAGATCACCGTCACCAGCGACCTGGACGAGTACGCCATCGCATCCCTGGCGGCAGCACCCGTGGACTCTTACGGCGTGGGCACCAAGCTGGTCACCGGCTCCGGCGCGCCGACCTCCTCCATGGTGTACAAGGTTGTTGAGCGCGAGAACTCCGCTGGCGAAATGCAGCCGGTCGCCAAGGCTTCCGCTGGCAAGGCATCCATCGGTGGCGCCAAGCGTGCCGCCCGCCGCCTCAACAGCATGGGCATTGCGACCGCCGAGGTTCTGGGCACCCACGAGGACCCGAACCTGCTCGAGGACACCCGCCCGCTCATGGTGGACTTCGTCCGCAACGGCGAACTGCTCCCCGGCTTCACCGGCGAGGAAGGCGTGCGCCGCGCAACCGCCCGCCACGCAGCATCCCTGGCTGAGCTTCCCGAAGCTGCCCACCGCCTCTCGGAGGGTGAGCCGATCATTCCGACCGAATTCATCTAAACCACCCTTCTGAGATACTGTTTTTCACCTGGCGAATCAGAGTGAAAACTCATTCCTACTTGTAAAGGACAGACATGTCTAAGGCACTGATTATTGTTGACGTGCAGAACGATTTCTGCGCCGGCGGCGCCCTCGCCACCGAGCGCGGTGCGGACGTTGCCGCGCTGATTAGCGAATACGTGGAGAACAACCACCACCGCTACGACGCGATTGTCGCCACCCAGGACTGGCATATCGATCCAGGCTCGCACTTCTCTGACACCCCCGACTACGTTGACTCCTGGCCGGTGCACTGCGTCGCCAAGAGCGAAGGTGCGCAGATTCACGAGAACCTGGACACCGACTACATTGAGGCGTACTTCCGCAAGGGCCGCTTCGAGGCAGCCTACTCGGGTTTTGAGGGTCTTCTCGCCCCTGAGGATGAGGTCGCAACCGGCGAGCACGAGCCCTGGTGCGGATGCATCCGAGGACGGCCCGCAGACTCCCCTGTCGGAGTGGCTGGATGAGCGCGGTATCGAGTTCGTCGATGTTGTCGGTATCGCCACCGATTATTGCGTGTCGGCAACCGCTCGCGATGCGGTCGATGCAGGCTACGAGACTCGCGTTCTGCTTGACCTGACCGCGCCCGTGCACGAGGACAAGCTCGACGACGTGGTTGCCGAGCTTGAAGATGAGGGCGTCGAGGTGGTTGAGGTTCTCTAACCTCCACTATCACTGTAGGTAACTCACCATTTCAGGCGGGTACTAAAGATACAGAGACGTTGAATACACAGAGGCGGGGAGCCTGGGATGTACTATCCCAGGCTCCCCGCCTCTTAGCGTGCCCAATATCCTGGCGTGCCCATAACTTATGGTGCCTGCAACCAGCCGAGGTCATGAAACCTCTGCGGTTATGTAGCAGATTGAGCCGCTTATTTAAAGCGGTCCTCCGCCATGCCGTTCACGTGCACGTTCGGGCCAGCCGGCGCCTCCTTAGTGCCAACGATTGCGCCATTACGCACGCTCGGCGCCAGGTAGGATCCGCCAGCGCCACCGGCGCCGCCCTGCTGAACGTAGCCGACCGCACGGCGCGGGTTCTTCGGGTTGTTGCACCACTGCTGCGAGATGATGATTGCCGAAACCGCGTTCACCACGCCGGAGCCGCCGCGTACCCATTCCAGGCCGCAGACCGGGCTAATGGCGTAGCTGGAGCCGACGTTTCCGGGCGCAAAAAAGCCCGCGAGCGCATACACACCCGCGGGCTTCTACCTCTCAATCTTGAGAGGTCGTTAGACTAACCCTTAGTCTCGCAGAGGTACACCTTGGCCTCGCCGTCATAGACGTTAATGCCGGTCCTCATCGAGTTCATAGAGTTAGAGAGTTCACCCTGAATAACACGCGGCGACAGGTACGAACCACCCGCACCACCGGCACCGGAGAACTGCAGGTAGCTCACGCTCTGGCGGATACCCGCAGGGTTGTTATTCCACTTCTGAATGGTCGTAATAGCAGACAGCGCCAGTGCAGCACCCGAACCACCACCGCCGTAGCCGCCGCCACCGCCTCCGGACATTGCGAACTGGTAACCGTTGAACTCAGCGGCAGTCTCCTCAGCAGAGAATTCGATACGCTCGCCGCCGGGCAGAGTCAGCACTTCAAGGTTCTTCGGGTCATTATTGTCGAGCTGGTAGCTATAAGCGACAGCGCCGTTACCGCCCTTGGCCTCAAAACCGGAGCCGCCCGCGTTACCTGCAGCCGAAGAGCTGTACAGCACCTGGTTATTCTGGCTGTCGTAGCTAAAGATATGGTTGGGGCTACCGGTCGGCACCTCGGGCTTAGCTGCGCCCGCACCACCTGCGCCGTTGTTTCCGCCCTTACCGCCGTCAACAGATACCTTAGTGTTCAGGCTGTGGGTGTAGAACTGGGTTCCCGTGGTCGCATCCTCGCCGCGAGTGCTCAAACCGCTACCCGCAAAGCTGCGGATGGGCGGATCAGTCGGGTGGTAATTCTTCGTCACGCTCGCATCAAGAACAGCGGGGAAATGCTTCGCGTGAGGCGCTGAGGTGTAGGAGTACGTGATGCCGCCGCCACCGCCACCGCCTGCGACAGCGATGACTTCGCCGTCAATCAGCAGTGCCGAGGCGCCGCCGCCGGGGTGCCCATAAACTTCAACGGTACCCTTAGGACCGTCTTCAAGCTCCCTCCAGTTGAGGGCGCCCGGGTAACGTTTGGTCACTTCAGCCACCACTTCGGCAGGCATGGTGAATCGGGGTGCGTCGCCGCCGTCGCCGTAGCCACGCCCGCCTCGTGCCGGGCCGCCAGTCTTAAGACCAAACGGATAGGGAGTGCGGGCGTCACCGGAGCCGCCACCAGCAATGACACGAACCGTCTGGCCCGGCTTCACCTCAACGATTCCAATCGCGCGGGCACCCGAGCCGCTTTCGTGGCCGGTGTCGCTGACTCCGCCACCACCAAAAATATCGAAGCGAAGCTTACTCACGTTAGCGGGGACGGTGAATTCCTCTTCTACACGATAGTCGCTATATCCCCTCAAGAACTTGTGGGGGCTGTCAGCAAAGACGCAGTCCAGGGATGCAGCGAACGCGGGAACAGCAGCCGAGGTGGCGATGACGGGGGCGGCCCACGCGGCACCCGCAACGACCCTGCGGCGAGAAATATGAGTAGACATCAGTGTCCTTCGGTGTGGTTAGTTCAGGTGCTCGTTCCCCTACCGCGCGCGGGGCAGCAGACTGTGCCGGGCTGATGCTTCCCCGGAGGCGGGGCCCATCAGGTGCTACACTGCCACCTCAGCTGTGAAGCGGAAAATGTGGTGCTTCAGGTGTGCATGGTTAGAAAACGGTGACCTGATGTTTCTCTATATGTGCACCGCTCATGCACTCAGCACTGCCCTTTTATTCATTCTGGCTGGTGTCTAAGAACGGGGAGGAGTCTACACCGAACCGTGTGTTCGGCGCCGGATGTTACCTCCTCTCCTACCCTACAGGTATAAGGCTCTAGTTGAGGGTCATCTCTGCTTATGCGACCAAATATTACGGGCACGCAAAAGCCCCGCGAGCGCATACACACCCGCGGGGCCCCCTTATCCAAAGGTATTTACGTGCTCACCTTAGGCAGGGAAGGTTGACTATACCTCACAAAGATACACCGTCGCGGTGCCCCCCTGACCATACTGCGAGCCTTTGTATGCATTATTGGCCCGAGAAATTTCACCTTCAATAACGCTCGGAGCCAGATAAGATCCACCTGCGCCACCCGCGCCGGCAAGCTGCGCAGAGCTGATACTCTGGCGAGCACCCGTCGGGTTATTATTCCATTTCTGAGCAATCGTAATAGCAGACTGTGAGAGCGCCGCGCCTGAGCCGCCACCACCGTAACCGCCACCGCCACCACCGGACACAATGACCTGCGCGCCGTTGAAGTATGGGGCGAGATGATAGTAGGACAGATATTTATAGGTTCCATCAGGGCGTCGGAGAGTTTCGTAATACTGAGAGTACATATCGTGGTTATCCAGCTGATAGCTCACAGACATCACGCCGTCGCCACCATTTCCTTGCAGACCATTAGTCCCGGGATTACCTGCAGTGGAGGAGCTATAAAGCACCTGCTTATTCTGACTATCGAAGCTAAAGATATCATTGGGGGTACCAGTCAACACGGTCGGCTTAGCACCACCGGCACCACCAATACCATTACCGCCACCCTTGCCACCTTCAACAGTCAGCTGAACGCTCGGGTCCTGAGCATAATATTCACGCCCAGTTGTGGCGTCACCACCGCGTGCGCGTTCCCCCGACCCACCCACACTGAGCACGGGCGGGCGGGTCTGGTTTTCCGGGCCAATCATACGAGCGTCAACAATTCCTGGGAAATGGTCCGGGTCAGGTTCCGTCGTGAACATTGTTGCCCGGGTGACACCACCGCCACCGCCGCCAGCAACAGCGATGACCTCACCGTTGATGAGCAGAGCCGAGGAACCGCCGCCCGAGCATCCATAAATCTCTTCCATAGGCTGCTTAGGATGCGGACCGTGATCCCAATCAGCAGCCCACACCCAGCGCTTGGTTAGCTTTTTCATCACGTCATCGGGAATCCTGGAGCTGGGAACTCCACCACCGTTACCGAAACCTTGGCCACCTTGGGAGCCTTCAGTCCGGTACTCATCTAAATTGTCAGCTCCGTACCCTCGGACTTCGAGCATACCGCCGCCACCTGCGATGAGCTCAATAGTTGCCGGACCATCCACCCCGATAACTCCGGTTACTTTCGCACCTGAACCGCCGAGAGAGTTGTTTTCAAAGCCTCCGCCACCTGCACCACCGATCAGTTCAAAACGTATCTTATAGAAGGTAAGGCGGCTATGAAGATATTCCGTTTCTTCCCCGCGCTTATACATGTCAGCATAGGCAGACATGTAAGGTTTTTCTGACACGGTGCAATCCGGTTTTGAAGCAGCGTAAGCTGGCACTACTGCTGAAGCCGCAATCACGGGGGTTGCCCAGGCGGCACCCTTCACGACCTTACGGCGAGAAATATGAGACATCACTGTCCTTCAATAGTTGGTGTAACCGTTCTTCTAGCCCATTTCTCGCACTCGGCGCGGCAGAATAACGGCTACATGGTGTTTCTGATGGAGGCTCCTCCGTAATGGCGACCATGCCAGGTTCGGGAGGGGCATCCACCAATAGAGTACATGAATCAGGTTTTAGAGGCACCCCAAAAGGTCATAAAACACCACGTCGAATCATTTTTATACCCGTTTTATAACTGTCCGGCAGGCTATTTCATGAGTTTAGAACGCGCAAAAGCCCCGCGAGCGCACACACCCGCGGGGCTTTTCTCTACGTTCTGTTCACGTTCTAGCGTCGGCCCACGAACCAGTCCGACAGCTTATCGATACGCGCCTGAATCTGCTCCGCAGAAGCCTGCGCGACCGCCGGGCCGCCACAAATCTTACGCAGCTCATTGTGAATCACGCCGTGCGGTTGACCCGAACGAATCGACCACGCCGCCACGTTCTTCGCCAGCTTATTGCGTAGCTCCTTCAACTGGCGGTGATCCACCACCGAAGGTGCCGCAGTCGCCGGGCGGCGTGCCGCGTGCTCACGCTGATGCGCTCGCAACAGCGTACCGACCTGTTCGGCATCCAGTAGGCCCGGAATACCCAGGAAGTCCTGCTCCTCCTCACTACCCACGGCAAGGTTGCCGGAGGCGAACTCGGCACCGTCGAACAGCACACCGTGGAAGGACGCCTCGGAGCCGAGCGCCTCGAACTTGCCACGTGCCAGCTGCTCGGAGGCGCGTTCCTCGCGGTTTGCTTCTTCGAGCAGGTGATCGTCCAGGCCCTCAACCATGGGGTCGATTTCCTGGGGTGCGCCGCGGTCGAGGGCATGGTCGCGTTCCACTTCCATGTCGTTGGCGAGCATCATCAGCTGCGGCACGGACGGCAGGAACACGGAGGCGGTTTCGCCGCGCTTGCGGGCACGCACGAAACGACCGATAGCCTGGGCGAAGAACAGCGGGGTGCTGGTGCTGGTGGCGTACACGCCCACGGCGAGGCGGGGCACGTCCACACCTTCGGACACCATGCGCACGGCAACCATCCAGCGCTGCATGCCTTCACGGAATTCATCAATTTTTGCGGAGGCTTCACGGTCGTCAGAGAGGATCACGGCGGGGTATTCGCCGGTGATTTTCTGAATCTGTTCGGCGTAGGCTTTGGCGTCCGCATGGTCGGTAGCGATGACAAGCGCACCGGCATCGGGCACGGTGCGGCGCACCTCGGTCAGGCGCTTATCGGCCGCCGCGAGCACGGTCGGAATCCATTCGCCGTTGGGATCGAGGGCGGTTCGCCACGCCTGGGAGGTGATGTCCTTGGTGAAGCCTTCGCCGAGGTTTGCCGCCATCTCCTCACCGGCGGAGGTACGCCAACGCATCTGGCCCGAGTACGCCATGAAGATGACCGGGCGCACCACGTGGTCCTTCAGCGCGGGGCCGTAACCGTAGGAGTAGTCCGCCTTGGAGCGGCGAATACCGTCGTTGTCGACCTCGTAGGTGACGAACGGAATCGGGGAGGTATCCGAACGGAACGGGGTACCGGTCAGCGCCACGCGGCGGGTCGCGTCGTCAAACGCTTCACGCAGGCCGTCACCCCAGGAAAGCGAATCACCGGCATGGTGAATCTCGTCGAAGATTACGAGGGTTTTCGTTTCCTCGGTGTTGCGGGCGTGCAGCTGCGGCTTATTCGCCACCTGCGCGTAGGTCAGCGCCACACCCTTGTAGTGGCGGCTGATGGTCACATCCGCGTTCTTGAAGTTCGGGTCAATGGGAATACCGACCTTCGCGGCGGCGTCTGCCCACTGCTTTTTCAGGTGGTCGGTCGGCGCCACCACAATCAGCTGGCGGACCGTGCCGCGGTTGAATAGTTCCTTGGCGAGGGTCAGCGCAAACGTGGTTTTACCCGCGCCGGGGGTTGCGACTGCCATGAAGTCGCGGGGGTTGGTTTCGAAGTACTTCTGCATGGCTTCTGCCTGCCAGGCGCGCAGGCTGACGGAAGTACCCCAGGGGGCGCGGTCGGGGTATGCCGGGGAGAGCTTCGGCTTCACCATACTGTCGAATAGGGTGGGTTCCTCTGCGGGTGCGCTCATTCTCTCCTTCTTCCTCGTCTACCTCTGCTGATTCCTCCCGCCGACTCAGCGCAGGGTGCTCCTCCCCCGTGTGGAGGTGGTGGGCACTCTGGTGTTCCTAGCGCTCTGGCGGTCCGGGCACAGCGAGGTTAAATTCTAGCACCACATCCGCGGGTTGGGCCGGGCTGTGGTGCAAGAATTTGGTGCTCGTCAGCAAAGTCTCATGAGCGGTGTTGGGCCGTTGAGTCTTGCTGCTGCGGCGTGTTATTTATTCGTATTTATTCAGGCGTATTGTCTGAGATGTGTTGTCTGAGGCGTGTCGCCTGGTGCGTATTATTCGCCGGAGCCGTTATCGCCGTCGTTGCCGGGTGCTAGGCCTTCGTAGATTTCCTTGCACTGGGGGCAGACAGGGAACTTCTGCGGGTCGCGGCCGGGTACCCACATTTTGCCGCAGAGGGCGCGCACGGGTTCACCGGTCAGCGCCGATTCGAGGATCTTTTCCTTGCGTACGTAGTGGGAGAAGCGCTCGTGGTCACCGGGCTCAGAAAGCTGGGTTTCTTCGCGTTCGAGCAGGGCGGTACCGCCTGCGGTTCCGGGGCCAAAGGGGTCTTCGATGCCTTCGATCGAGCTCATGTTTCTCCTTGATGATGAGGTGGGATACATAGGGTGAGGGGTGCCGCTGCACGGTTGGGTGATTGGCGCCTTCTCTATTTTAGTAGCAGTTGGGAGGTACTGAGCCCACGGGCGGTCAATATGGAGGCAGGCCACAGCTCAACCATAGGCTCTTAGGTACTGCGGTGAGTTTCTTTCCGCTAGAAGTTCGGGGCTAGAAGTTCAGGCGGCGCAGAAAAGGGGTTCCGCGCCAGGCTTAGTACCTAACACGGAACCCTTCTCTTTTATTCCTGATGTGCGGGAGCTTCGACTCTTATTAGTTCGCCTGGAAGCGTGCCACACGCTCCAGCATCTTGGAGCTGACCTTTGTCGTAGCGGTGACCGCCCCATGCCACGCCGCCCACGAGCAGCGCAGCACCAATCAGCAGCTGAATCAAGCCACCGTAGACGAGGGTCAGCACATCCTGCGTGCGGAAAATGTACACGACAACAGAGATACCGCCGGGCAGCGCGCTGAGCATCACCAAAACTATAGAGAGCATCAGCAGCAGTTGCTTAGCGAAGCCGTCAGTGTTCTTCGGGTTCTTGAACGGGTTAGCCCCGGGAGGAGCCACCGGCGGACTGATGAAGGTATCCAGTACGCATCCCACGCCAGCCGCCGCGGCGAACACGCCCAGCTGGTGCATCAGCACGATGGGGACGAGTTCCAGGTGTCCGTTTGCTACGCAGGCGACGAACACCATCACCACCACGATCGGAACCGTCAAGATGCTGTACCCCCAGAGACGACCAAGACGGTCGTCAATACCGCGCAGCGGGGAGAGCACGTGCAGGCTGAATGCGGTGTTGTCGTAGGAGACGAGGTAGCACATGTAGTAGCCGGTGAAGATGGTGCAGAAGTACATCCAGAATCCGAAGAGCTGCATGACGCCGCTATTGATAATCTGGTTGGCTTCAGCCGCGTTACCACCGTTGAAACTGACCTGACTTTCGAAGGAGCCTACAGAGCTCAGGAACAGCGGCATGGCCACCGTCAGCATCAGGTAAATCATGGCGGTGCTTGCGGTCAGCATCTGCAGACGGTTGTCTTTCAGGAATGAGTGCAGGGTTCGTGCCGCCACGGCGCCGCGCGGGGTTGCGGGGAAGCGAGCGAACAAGCCCAGGTCACCTGCGGCGACTTCAGCTGCGCTCGCGTGGTGGGCGCTACCGCCCACATTCGCCATGGAGCGTGCGAGGTTCTTACCCCACAGCCACCATCCGCCAACCAGGTAGACGAGGGTCAGAGCCAGGCAGCCAAGGGCGGCACCCATATTGCCGGTCGCTATAAAGTAGGGCACGGCGAACGCGGACCCGAAGGGGGTTACGCCCAGCCACGGCAGGTAGGGTAGCACTTCTTCCCAATGATTGGTCAGGTAAATCATCGTTCCGCCGAAGATGAAGCCGGCACTCATCAGCAGCATTGCGGCAACGATCATCAGGGTGTTGGCGATGCGCGGGTTATCGTTCAGCACCATGCCCAGGCGGTTGGCGAGACGCGCCCACACCATGAGGTTCGCGAGGCCGAGCACGCAGCAGATGAGGTACACGACCAGCGCGAGCGGCTGCGATATAAACGCGATAGCACCCAGCAGCACGGCAATGATGCTGGCGATGCCGGGGATACCCACGAACCCGCCGAGGAACTGACCCTTCTGCAGGTGGAGGGCTTGATGGGGAAGAGAACGAATCGGCTCTCGTCCAGGGTGCCGTCGAGTCCGCTAAAGAAGATGGGGACGACTGCCCAGGCGAGCGCCACAACGGTGCCCACAAGGAGGGTTCCGAGCTGACCGTATTCGGGGACCTTCGAATTAGCAATCACGTATGTGGAGCCGAGGCCGAAGAGCATACCGCCCGCGTAGAGCGCCGCAAAAATCAGGCCGATGAGCGCCCAGATGCTACGGCGGAAGGAGGCGAGCACATACTGCCACTTTAGTGAGACGAGGTGCCCAACCATGACAATCCTTCCGAGGAGGTGCGGCCGCCGACCAGCTGCACGAATCGTTCTTCAAGGCTCATGCCGGCGCGTACTTCATCGACGGTTCCGGCGGCGAGAATACGGCCGGAGTCCATGACGGCTACGTGATCGCACAGGCGCTGGACAAGGTCCATCACGTGCGAGGAGATGATGACGGTACCGCCGGAGGCAACGAAGCCGCGCAGAATGTCCTGAATATTAGCGGCAGAAACCGGGTCGACTGCCTCGAAGGGCTCGTCCAGAATCAGCACGGAGGGTGCGTGGACGAGCGCGGCGGCGAGCGCAATCTTCTTGGTCATACCGGCGGAGTAGTCGGCAACGGCACGACCCGCAGCGTCGGTCAGGTCCATTGCGGTGAGCAGGTCCTTGACGCGGGATGCGACGGTTTCCTTATCGATTCCGTGCAGGTAGCCGGAGTAGGTGATGAGCTGCTCGCCGGTGAGCTTGTCGAAGAGGTGCACGCCGTCGGGCAGCACACCCAGGTGTGCTTTCGCCTTGAGCGGGTCGGCCCACATGTCGATGCCTCGCACGTATGCGGTGCCTTCGCTGGGCATGAGCATGCCCGTGACCATGGAGATGGTGGTGGTTTTACCGGCGCCGTTGCGGCCGACCAGCCCGTAGAAGGATCCGGAGGGGATATCCAGGTTGATGCGGTCGACGGCGACCTTCTGACCGAATGCCTTGGTGAGGCCGCGGATTTCGATGGCGGGGCGGGCGCCAGCGGCCGGTGCGGCCTGCGGGGTGACGGGTAGCTGCGGTGCTACCGATGCGGGAACTACAGCTTCCGGCGCTGCAGGCTCAGGGTTTACAGCTTCCGGCGCTACAGATTCGGGGACTATAGCTTGAGGTACTGCCGCGGTGGGGGTTGCCTCTACTGCGGTCTCTGGTACCGGGTTGGTCTCTTGTACCGGGTTCTGCGGTGAACCTGGTTCTTGCGGGTTCGGGTCTTGGGGAAAGTGACTAGTGTTCATATTTTCACCCTACCACCCCCCCCATGAGGTCTAGCAGGTTTGGTGATGAAACCTGCATTATTAAGTACTCACAATGCATAATATGGACATTTCGGGGTGCTATAGATGCCATCCAACCGCGCTATCAGACAGGTTGAGTCGCCTGCTCTCCCCACCCTTAAAACCGCTCAAACCCGCGAACGCAGAACGGGCTACAGCCTCCCCCGCAGCCCGAGTGCAGGGGTAGACGATAGCCCGTCCGTATTCAACGTTTCAGCCGCCTAGATTAGCCAGAGCTAGCTAGACCGGCTCATGATGTTTCCCGGGTGACAGCGCCTTTTAGAACAGCGCCATGGTCAGTGCCGCACGCGCCTTGACGGTGCGCGGGTCAGATGCACCCACCACGTCAAAGAGCTGCACGAGGCGCTCGCGCACACGCGCCTTATCGTCAGGACCAACAGCGCTGAACAGACGCAGCAGACGGTTGTAGGAGTCCTCCACGTGGCCGCCCACCAGGTCCAAGTCGGCTACGTTGAACGCCGCTTCAATGTTCATGGGGTCTGCCGCAGCCGCCGCACGCTCGGTTGCCATGTCCAGGTCCTTCACGCGCGAGAGCAGTTCAACCTGTTCCAGGCCGAGCTTCGCTTCCTTATCGCCGGGGTTCTCGGCGATTGCCTTGCGGTATGCGGCGCGGGCGCCCTCCAGGTCGCCGCGGTCTAGGGCGGCGACGGCTTCTGCGTGCAGGGGCGGCAGGGGCTTTTCGTCTTCGGGAACGACCGGGTCGAAGCCACCGGGTAGCTGGTACTGTGCCGCGAGCTGCAGAACCTGAGAGAGCACATCGCCGAGGTCTTCTGCGCTGACCGGGCCGGTGTAAATCGGTGCCGGGCGGCCCGCCAGAACGGCAACACCCGCGGGCACGCCGCTCACGCCGAATGCCTGGGCAGCTTCGGGGAGCTTGGTGACGTCCACGGCGGCGCAAATCATGCTACCTGCGGCGGAGTCAACGAGCTTCTGCACGCCTTCGAGCATCTGCAGAGAGGAGGGCGAGTGCGGCGCGTAGAGCGCAAAAATCACGGCACCCTGGCTGGAAAGCTGCACGAACTTCTGGAACTCTTCGGGGGTGTTGACCTCGTAACGCCAGGTGGGGGCGGAGGGGGTCTGCTCGCCGCCCTGTTCGCCAGCAGACTGTGCCGCGTTGGGGTTCAGTTCCATGGCGTTGCGTACGGAGGCGGGAATCTCCGGCGCTACCCCGTTCTGCGCTGCACCACCCTGCGCGACGTTACCCTGTGCCGCGTTCTGGGATGCGCCGCGGTCTGCCGGATCAAAAATAATGCTCATCCTGGGCTCCTTTACGTTCTGTACCTATTGTTGCGTGCGGGCTAAATCCTTCACGCGTTCCTTCCTCTATTATCCCCACAACGCACCGTTGCGAGCGCCCGTTCTCTGTCGCCTACGCTCTGAGCTCATGCCGGGGATAGCGTTTGGGCTATTGCCCGATCCGTCCCGCAAATATCTCTCCCACATGCACTCCCCTGTCCTTGGGATTCACCGTGGACGCCGTAACAAAGTAAACCAGCCGGTAGAATGGCACAGTAGAGAAAAAATACCCGGAATGATTCGGAAAGGAAGAGCATGAGCGAGAAGAAAGCCTCAGAAGCTCCCGCAGAGACGACATCGTCCCCCGAGACGCGCAAGAAGGAATCCCTCACCGATCAGCTAACGGAGACCTTCAGCGAGCTGACCGAAAGCATTAGCCAGGTGCGTTCCAACCGCCGCCGCGCTTCTATGCCTCCTACGGATACCATTCCGGTGGTTCCCGCCGCTTCTGAGGATGCGCCTCCCGCACCGAAGGTGGTCGGCAACGGCAAGGCATCCATGATGCACAACCCGGTCGCGTTTTGGTTTCCTCATGACCGTGGGCGTGGGTCTGGCGCTCTTCGCCTACTACATTTTCAACAATGTGGGTGCCCTGGTGGGTTGGGTGACCGGTGCTATTTTCATTGCTCTGGGTCTAGACCCGATTGTGCGCCGCCTGGAGTCTTGGGGCATTAAGCGCGGTATCGGCGTGATTGCTGTGCTTGCTGGTTTTGCTGGCGCTGTGACCGGTCTGGTCATGACCATTGGCCCAATTATTAGCGAGCAGGCATCTAAGTTTGTGCAGTACGCGCCGGGTATCTATCAGAACACAATTGATTCTGATTGGTACCACGAGCTTGATCAGCGTTTTAACATCAGCACCTGGGTGAATGAGAACGTCCCTAAGTTCTTGGAGTCAACGTTCTCCTCTTCACAGGTCAATAGCTTCATGTCGAGCTTGGTTTCTGCTGGGTCTACTTTGGCGCAGAGCGTGACCGGCGTGATTATTGTGCTGTTCCTGTCTCTATACTTCCTCACCTCGATGGACACCATCAAGGCGTGGGGTGTGCGCCTGGCGCCGGCGTCCAAGCGTGTGCGCGTCAAGTACATTACCGACAAGATTACCGAGTCGGTGGGTAACTACGTGATGGGTCAGGCTCTGGTTGCTGTGCTGAACGCGTTTGTGGCGTTCTTGATTATGGCTTTTTTGGGCTTTAGCTTCCCGCAGTTGATGGCTTTGGTCGTCATGATTCTGGCGTTCATTCCGCTGGTTGGTGGCGTGATTGCGCTGATTTTGACCTCGCTGATTCTGCTGACTCAGGGTTGGAGTCTGGCGCTGTGGTTTGCGGTGGCGTACTTCCTGTACTTGCAGGTGGAGGCGTACCTGATTTCTCCGCGTATTATGGCTCGCGCTGTTTCGGTTCCTGCCGGTGTTGCGATTATTTCTGTGGCTGCCGGTGGCGCGCTCTGGGGCGTGCTGGGTGCGCTGATTGCTATTCCGGTGGCGGCTTCCATGCTGATTCTGGTGCGTGAGGTGTTCATTCCTCGCCAGGACCAACTGTAGTCACCGCCCAGTTGTAGTCGCCTCCCAGCTGTAGAGTCCCCTCTAGGTTCTCTACGCGCTCACGGCTCTTCCACCGAGCAGGCGTTTAAGACATAAGGCGGCGGCTTTGGATGTTCTATCCAAAGCCGCCGCCTTGATATTTTTATGCAGTGTTTTTACGCTGTGTTTTTATGCCAAACCTTTAGAGCTCAGTGATTTCTTCTGTCACCGGGCCATTGTATTCGGTGGGCAGCTCAGTGGGTACACCGGTCACGATGCTGACCACGGTGTTGAGGACCTGCTGCACGGACTTCTCGCCCACCCACAAGTGCTTGCACCCCTCAAAGGGAATCACCCGAGTACGCGGTACAGCCGCAAAACGCTCACGCGCTGCCGGAGGCTGCAGGTAGTCGTCGTGCTCGGGCACCAGCGCGTACAGCGGGTTCGAGATCTTGTTCCATTCGTCCAGCTCAGCCGGGTGCACGCGGTGCAGCGGCGGGGAGAGCAGAATAGCGCCGGTGAACTCGTTCGCGTATTCGGGCGCGTACTTGAGCACCAGCTCGGTGCCGAAGGACCAGCCGACCAGCCAGGGGTTCGGCAGGGCGCGCTCGCGTACGAACTTCAGGATTGCGTCGAAGTCCTTCTTCTCGGCAAAGCCGCCGTCAAAGACGCCTTCGCTGGTGCCGCGAATCGAGGAGGTGCCGCGAGTGTTGAAACGCAGCACCGCAATGTTCGACAGCGCCGGCAGGCGGAAGGACGCCTTCTTGTACACGTGCGAGTCCATGTAGCCGCCGTGGGTGGGTAGCGGGTGGAAGGTCACCAGGGTTGCCTTGACTTCGCCTTCGGGCAGGGCGAGTTCACCGACGAGGCGCTTGCCGTCCGCAGTGGTGACGGTAAAGTTCTCACGGCGTGCCGGAAGCACAGTACGTGCCTTAATGGGGGTGGGCTCAGCGGCGGTGCTGAAGACGTAGCGGGCGGGATCAAATTCCTGCGCGCGGGTGATATCGGCGGTGTTGCTCATTGCGTTCCTTCAAGAAATGGATTCGAGAATGTGGTTTTGGTCAAGAATGTAGTCTTAGGCTGCACCTTAAGTGCAGTGTTCAGCCTATTTGCGGCGGGTGCGCCAGCAATGCTGGTGCCAGTGCCTGCGCTCATCAATGGCGCGGCTACGGCCCATCGTGTGGCTTTCCTGCCACACCACCAGGTGCGCTGTTCTGGGCGGAATCGAGCGGTAGCATTCGGGGCAGGTGTAGGTTTTTTGGGCGTTGACGGCGGGAATGTATTGCACCAGCCAGTCACCGTATCGGTCACGTTCCAGTCGAGGTGCAGGGTCGAGGATCCTGCTGATATCACGCCCTGCGGGTGCTTGACGGTGCCACTTATCGCTGGTGGTGCCGGATACTCGCCTGCCGGGATGATTCTTACGTGCCATGAGCCCTATTCTACCGCGCTGCTCAGCTATCTCTATCTACCTACCCTGCCGCTGTTCGCTCTGCGCTCTTCCTCATACTGGCGTGGTACTCATGCTGAGGCGGTACTCCCCCGCTCTGTGCCGCACCTCCCTACTGTGCCGTACTTCCCTACTGTGCCCCCGTACCGCGACCTGTACCAAGCTCAGGTTCCCTAGCTCATACCCTCACCTGCTAGAGCCAAACACTCGTACCTGCTAGAGTGGACGGATGCGTATTGTCATTGCTGAATGCTCCGTAGATTATGAGGGCCGCCTCCGCGCCCACCTGCCCCGCGCTACCCGCCTGCTGATGGTCAAGAATGACGGCTCCGTCCTCATTCACTCCGACGGCGGTTCCTACAAGCCCCTGAACTGGATGAGCCCTCCCTGCTCCCTGCTGGTAGCTGAGCGTGAGGACGTTCCGCAGAGCATCCGTGAGGACCTAGAGTCCGATGTTCAGCAGCTGTGGACCGTTCAGGCAGCTAAGAGCGATGACCGCCTCATGATTCGCATCTACAAGATTGAGCACGAGCACGCCACCGACCTGGGTGTTGATCCCGGCCTCATCAAGGACGGTGTGGAGGCTGATCTGCAGCGTCTGCTCGCAGAGCAGATCCACACTCTCGGTGAGGGCTATTCGCTGGTGCGCCGCGAGTACCCGACCGCTATCGGTCCGGTAGACATCATGGCGAAGGATGCGCACGGCGTCTCCGTGGCGGTTGAGCTCAAGCGTGTGGGCGATATTGACGGTGTGGAGCAGCTGACCCGTTACCTGGAGTTGCTCAACCGTGACCCGCTGCTGGCACCGGTGCGCGGCGTATTTGCGGCACAGACGATTAAGCCGCAGGCACGTACCCTGGCTGAGGACCGCGGTATCCGCTGCGTGAGCCTGGACTACGATGCGATGCGCGGCGTGGACGACTCCGCTGACCGTCTGTTCTAGCTGACCGTCTGTTCTAAACGGCTCTAGGCTAAGCAGCTGCACATAGCTTGAGGGGCGCCTCCCGACCATGGGAGGCGCCCCTTTTCAGCCCATCATCTTTCTGCCCGCGCTCTTTCGGCGCACGCGTTCTTTCTGTGCACACTCTGGTTCTGCGTAAACAATCTACCCCCGGATACACCAATCGCCGGTGCCCCTCCCCTTTCAGGGTGGAACACCGGCGAGGTGTACACAGTGGCTAATTCCCGCTGAGGGGAACCAGCTTTAGATCTGTGCGTGCTTTGCAACGATGGTCACGTGATCGTTCGAGACGGTCAAGAAACCTGCGTTGAGGATGGTCTTAATGGGCTCACCATCAACGGGTTCAATGAGCAGCTCGCCGTCCTGTGCCAGCAGCGTGCAGGTGGGGATCATGCCCGGCAGGATGCCGAGGTCACCGCTGACGGAGCGTGCACGAACGTACTTCGCTTCGCCAGTCCACACGACGCGTTCGCGGGAAACAACTTCAACTTTCAGAGCCATGATTACTTAGCTCCAGTCTGTGCCTTGATTTCCTCGTAGCGGCGCATAACGTCGTCCATACCACCAATGTTGTAGAACGCCTGCTCGGGGATGTGGTCGACATCGCCGTTGCAGATCATCTGGAAGGACTCGATGGTGTCCTTCAGCGGAACGGTCGAACCCTCGACACCGGTGAACTGCTTTGCAGTGTAGGTGTTCTGGGAGAGGAACTGCTCGATACGACGTGCACGTGCCACGACGATCTTCTGCTCCTCGGAGAGCTCGTCCACACCCAGAATCGCGATGATGTCCTGCAGTTCCTTGTTTTCCTGCAGAATAGCCTTCACACGAATTGCGGTGTCGTAGTGCTCCTGACCGATGTACTGTGCGTCCAGAATTCGGGAGGTGGAGGACAGCGGGTCAATTGCCGGGTACAGACCGCGCGATGCGATTTCACGAGAGAGCTCGGTGGTCGCATCCAGGTGCGCGAAGGTGGTTGCCGGCGCCGGGTCGGTGTAGTCATCCGCAGGCACGTAAATTGCCTGCATGGAGGTGATGGAGTGACCGCGGGTGGAGGTAATACGCTCCTGCAGCAGACCCATTTCGTCCGCCAGGTTCGGCTGGTAACCCACTGCGGAGGGCATGCGGCCCAGCAGGGTGGAAACCTCAGAACCTGCCTGAGTGAAACGGAAGATGTTGTCGATGAACAGCAGCACGTCCTGGTTCTGAACATCGCGGAAGTACTCCGCCATGGTCAGACCGGTCAGTGCCACGCGCAGACGGGTTCCCGGGGGCTCATCCATCTGGCCGAACACAAGAGCGGTGTCCTTCAGAACGCCTGCTTCTTCCATTTCGACCCACAGGTCGTTACCCTCACGGGTACGCTCGCCAACACCGGTGAACACGGAGGTACCACCGAAGTTACGAGCCACACGGGTAATCATTTCCTGGATCAGCACGGTCTTACCCACGCCTGCACCACCGAACAGACCAATCTTACCGCCCTTGATGTAGGGGGTCAGAAGGTCGATGGACTTAATACCGGTCTCCAGCATTTCGGTGGAGCCTTCCAGCTCTGCGAAGCCGGGAGCGGCACGGTGGATCGGCCAGTAGGTGTCAGCCTTGATCTCGGAGTTCGGCACGTCGAGTGCGTCACCGAGAACGTTGAAGATGTGGCCCTTCACGCCGTCACCAACGGGGACGGAGATCGGTGCGCCGGTGTCGACTACAGCCTGACCGCGGACCAGGCCGTCAGTCTGCTGCAGGGAGATAGCGCGAACGATCGAGTCGCCCAGGTGCTGTGCGGTCTCGAAGGTGATGGTGCGGGTGCGACCGTCGAGGGTCAGCTCGGTGGTCAGAGCGTTGTAAATCTCGGGGACCTGACCGGCGGGGAACTCGACGTCGACCACGGGGCCGATGACGCGGGCAATACGACCCGTTGCGCCCTGAGTCGGTGCGGAGACCGATTCGTTGTAGGTGGCAGTCATATTTCTCACTTACTTAGAAAGTTTGGACAGTTGATGGCTTCGTTGGCGTACAAGTACTAGGAGCCGAGGGCGTCTGCGCCGCCCACGATTTCGGAGAGCTCCTGAGTAATTTCCGCCTGACGTGCGTTGTTCATCAAACGGGTGTACTTGGTAATCAGCGTCTCAGCGTTGTCACCTGCGGTCTTCATCGCGCGCTGGCGGGATGCCAGCTCACTTGCTGCTGCCTGCAGGAGGCAGGAGAAGATACGCGATGCAATGTAGCGCGGCAACAGCGCGTTGAGCACTTCCTCGGCGGAGGGCTCGAACTCGAAGGATGCCGCCTGCTCGTACTCAGCCTTGGTCAGTTCCTGGTCGGGAACGATTTCCTCGCCCATAGCCTTTGCGTCACCCACGTGGATGGGCAGCAGGCGCAGGATCTTGGGTTCCTGAACAACCATCGACTTGAACTCGGTGTATACGATGTGCAGTTCGTCCACGCCGCCCTCTTCGAAGGGCAGGTCGTAGGCTTCGAGCAGCGCGTCACGAATTTCGACGGCAGTTTCAACACGAGGTGCATCGGTGTGCCCCTCCCACGCACGGGCGTAGGGGCGCTCACGGAACTCGAAGTAAGCCTTTGCCTTACGACCAACCAGGTACAGCTGTACCTCCTGGCCGTTAGAGCGCAGCCTCTCAATCAGAGATTCGGTACGACGCAGGATAGCGGAGGAGTACGAACCTGCCAGACCGCGGTCACTGGTAACAACCAGGATTGCGGAGCGACGGTGTTCGTAGGTTCCGAACTCGTGCGGCTTGTGAATCAGCGGGTGCTTAATACCGTGCTGAGTCGCAACCGCAGTCACCACGCGGGTCAGAGCGTTCGCGTAAGGTCCGGCTGCCTGAGCAGCGTTACGAGCCTTGTTAATGCGGGAGGTCGCGATCATCTCCATCGCCTTGAAGATCTTCTTCATAGACGACGTCGAAGCAATCTTCTGTCGGTAAACCCTAATCTGGGCTCCCATAGAGCTTCCTTTCTCCTTGCTTTCTGCCCCGCCCCAGCCTCATAGCTGAGGCGGGGAGAAGGCGAGGACTAATCGCTAACCGATGGTTTCCTGAGTGATGTCGCTATCGCGAGCTGCCTTGTGCTCCTCGTGACCTGCGTCGACGAGGTGGCTGCTGCCCTCAGACTTGAAACCCTGCTTGAAGTCAGCAACTGCGGACTTCAGAGCTGCAACGGTGTCATCCTCAAGCTTGCCGGAGGAAGCGATATCGGTCAGTACCGAGGTCTTGTGACGCAGGTACTCGATGAAGCCTTCCTCGAAGCGCAGCACGTCGGAAATCTCGATGTCGTCGAGGTGACCGGAGGTACCAGCCCAAATGGAGACAACCTGCTCTTCAACTGCGTACGGGGTGTACTGCGGCTGACGCAGCAGCTCGGTCAGGCGAGAACCGCGGGTCAGCTGTGCCTTGGTTGCATCGTCCAGGTCGGATGCGAACATTGCGAACGCTTCCATCGAACGGTACTGTGCCAGCTCCAGCTTCAGGGTACCGGAGACCTTCTTCATAGCCTTGGTCTGTGCGGCACCACCAACACGGGAGACGGAGATACCGACGTCGACTGCCGGACGCTGGTTAGCGTTGAACAGGTCGGACTGCAGGAAGATCTGGCCGTCAGTAATGGAGATGACGTTGGTCGGAATGAAGGCGGAAACGTCGTTTGCCTTGGTCTCAATGATCGGGAAGCCGGTCATCGAACCTGCGCCGAGGTCGTCGGAGAGCTTAGCGCAACGCTCCAGCAGGCGGGAGTGCAGGTAGAAGACGTCACCGGGGTATGCTTCACGTCCCGGCGGGCGGCGCAGCAGCAGGGACACAGCGCGGTATGCTTCTGCCTGCTTCGACAGGTCGTCGAAGATGATGAGGACGTGCTTGCCACCGTACATCCAGTGCTGGCCGATAGCCGAACCGGTGTAGGGTGCCAGGTACTTGAAGCCTGCTGCGTCAGATGCGGGAGATGCCACGATGGTGGTGTACTCCAGCGCGCCGCGAGTCTCAAGGGTGTGGCGGACAGCTGCAATGGTGGATGCCTTCTGGCCAACAGCCACGTAGATGCATCGAACCTGCTTCTCGGGGTCACCGGAAGCCCAGTTGTCCTTCTGGTTCAGAATGGTGTCGATCGCGATAGCGGTCTTACCGGTCTGGCGGTCACCAATGATCAGCTGACGCTGACCGCGACCGATCGGAATCATCGAGTCGATTGCCTTCAGACCGGTCTGCAGCGGCTCGTGAACCGACTTACGCTGGGTCACGCCGGGAGCCTGCAGCTCCAGTGCGCGGCGACCTTCAGCCTCAATGGGGCCCAGGTCATCGATCGGGTTACCGAGGGGGTCAACAACGCGACCGAGGTACGCGTCGCCAACGGGCACCGAGAGGACCTCACCGGTGCGGTGTACGACCTGGCCCTCTTCAATACCGGTGAAGTCACCCAGGACAATCACACCAATATTGCGGGTATCCAGGTTCTGTGCGAGGCCGAGGGTGCCGTCTTCGAAACGAAGCAGCTCATTCGCCATAACCGAGGGAAGGCCCTCGACACGAGCGATACCGTCGGAGGCCGATACAACTCGACCCACCTCAACACGTTCTGCATTGCCGGGTTCGTAAGACGCTGCAAACTCGTTCAGCGCATTACGGACATCTTCGGCATTGATGGTCAGTTCGGCCATCTTGTGTCCCTGCTCTCTCATTGTGGTTGCGTTCCGTCAACGGAACCAACCGAAACTTGCAATTCGGGTTGAACGGGCGGGCAATGCCACTGCTTCTGCGAAGGAGGCATCTGCCACGCACCCGCAACCCGAGGTATCTTCTAAATCACCGTTGCGACGAACGGTTCAGCGTCGCTAGCTTGAGCCGCTAGCCGATGGAACGAGCCAGGTCGGACATGCGGGTCTCGACGGTACCGTCGATCACCTCGTCGCCCACCTGAACACGCAGACCGCCCAGAACGGCGGGGTCCACCGAAACGTCGAGCTTCAGCTCACGGCCGTACACGGCGTTGAGCGCGCGACCGAGACGTTCAAGCTGTGCCTGCGACAGCGCAATCGCGCTAGTTACTCGCGCAATGTAACGGTTCTGTCGCGTGACGATGATTTCTGCGAACTCATCGGCTACCCGTGCAGCGTGACGGCCGCGGGGGTTGGAGCCAACTCGTTCGAGCAGAAGCACACCTTCGGCGGTGGTGGCGGGGCCACCGAGCGCCACGGCGAGCTTCTTCTTTGCTTCTTTGCTTGCCTGATGGTCGGACAGCGCTTCCTGCGCCTGAGCGTTGGAATCAACGGTACGCACAAAGGTGAGTAGTTCGTTGAGTACCTCGTCCAGGGCGTCCACGCCACCGCGAGACTGAGCCGATGCGGTCACGGCGAGCACTGCTGCACGCTCCAGGGCATTCGCCAGATCAGCATCATCGGACCAGCGCTGAGCCACCGCACTGGTGAGCACAGCCATAGCCTGAGAAGAGATCTTGCCGCCGAAGACGGTGTTAGCGATACCCTGACGTGCTGCTGCATCACGCGAAGAATCGGTGACAGCACGGCGCAGGGTGCCGTTGTGGTCGAGAACATCAACCACAGCGAAAAGCTCGCTCGCCAGGTTCAGGGGCTGCAGGGAAGCGTGAGCTTCCAGCACCTCTTCCACCTTGCTCAGTGATTCAGTAGATACTCCTGCCATTACCGAGCCGCACCTGCGTTCTGCTTCTCGGTTTCAAGGTCAGCAAGAAAACGATCTACCACACGGGCCGATCGCTCATCATCGTTGAGGGCTTCGCCCACAATCTTGCCGGCAAGGGTCGTAGCAAGAGTGCCAACCTCGGAACGGAGGGACACTGCTGCTGCCGCACGCTCTGCCTCGATAGCCTTTGCTGCATTATCGCTAATGCGCTGAGCCTCAGCGGTTGCACGCTCGCGAGCATCGGCAATGATTGCCTCGCCCTCTGCGCGTGCCTCTTCACGAATCTTCTGAGCCTCCAGTCGAGCGCTTTCGAGCTGCTGGGTGTACTCATCGCGAGCCGCTGCAGCCTCTGCCTGTGCCTTCTCGGCCTTGGCAAGGCCACCTTCGATTGCTTCCTTACGGTCCTGGTAGATCTTCTCGAACGCCGGGACAACGTACTTAGCAACGATGTAGTAGAGGATCAGGAATCCGATGAGGGTAATGACAATTTCCCCGACGTCGGGAATCAGGGGGTTCGAAGTTGCCTCCGCTCCCCCTTCGCTTGCCAGATAAATCATGGAGGGAATCCTGTTCTATGGGATGGGTCGTTTAGGATGTGGCAGAGCCGGTTACTTGATGAAGACGAGAACCAGGCCCAGAATTGCCAGCGCCTCGACCAGTGCGAAGCCCAGGAACAGCATGGGCTGCAGGGTCTTCTGGGACTCGGGCTGACGAGCAACGCTGGTCATGTATGCCGCGAAGATCAGACCCACGCCGATGCCGCCGCCAATAGCTGCCAGACCGTAGCCAACCGCAGTGATGGAACCAACCATTATTTTTCCTTTCAACAGTGTTCGACCGGGAACATACCCGGACCGAACAGAGTTTGATTTGAGTTAATAGCCCGCACAGTGAACGTGTGGGTTGCTTTATTCACGCCCAATGACGAACGCGAAAACCTAAAAAACTAGAGAGTTTAGTGTCCCTCGGAAACCGAGCCCTGCAGGTACACAGCCAGCAGCAGAGCGAACACATAAGCCTGGATGCACTGAATCATGAATTCCAGGAAGTACAGGAACAGGCCCAGAGCACCGGGAGCAATAGCAGCCAGGTAGCCGATACCACCCAGAGTCTCAACCATGTAGGTCACCATGCTGGATGCAACCATCAGCGCCAGGTGACCACCGAACATGGTCGCGAAGAGACGTAGCGCGTGAGTTGCGGGACGAATCAGCAGGTTCGAGAAGAACTCGATCGGGATCAGGATGGGGTAGATCCACACCGGCAGACCCGAGGGCATGGTGATGTCCTTGAAGAAGCCGCCCAGGCCCTTGCGCTTGATACCAACGCCAACCCAGGTCAGGTACGCTACGCCAGCCAGTGCGTAGGCGCTACCGGGGTGGGAGAAGGAGGGCAGCTGAACAAACGGAATCGAACCGTAGAGGTTGTTCACCAGAACGAAGAAGAAGGAGGCGAACAGAATCGGCACGAAAGGCTTGTAGTGCTGTACGCCCAGGGTTTCCTTACCGAGGGAGTTACGAGCAAACATGTAGCCAGACTCAGCGATGAACTGAGTCTTGCCGGGAACCATGGCGCGCTTACGTGCTGCGGTGAGGAAGAAGACCGCGATAATCACCACGGACAGCAGAATCAGTACGTTCTGCTTACCGAAAGCGAAATCACCAATGGTGAAGAAGGGGGGCAGATGCATGTCTTCGGGGGTCGGCGGCACATAGGCTTCCGCGAGGATCAACCCGTTCTCGATCAAAGCAAGTCCTTTCTTGCTACTAGTGGCTATCAAGAGCCCATGTCTGCCTCTAAGCGACTGACATGCTAACTACATGGATGAATGTGTGACCTAGCGGTCCGCGTTCAATGACCTAGCGGTCTTTATTCTGCCTGGTCATGTAGGTAAAGACGAGGGTCAAACCTCCGACAGCGCCAATCAAGACACCAACCCACACCAGCCAGGTGGTGGAGAAGACCAGGTCACCGAGGTAACCGATGCCGCCCCACACTGCTATACCGATGATCAGATAGAGAATCGACATGACTGCACCGGAGAGCCCTCCGTCAGACACCAATTCTCCGGTAGTGCGGAGCTTTTTATCTCCGTCCCACCACTTCTTCTCTTCGGCCAACGTATTTCCTTTCAAACACCAATCGCGTTACCGACCATGGTCTTCCAGATCGGTGTCGAAGTATAGAATTCTCAGTCGTGCGATGCTGACTGTTTCAATAACAATCCACAGAATCACGCCGGTACATGCGCCTGCGAGAGTCCAACCGTGCCTCAGATTCTCGGGGAACGGCACAAACATCAATACCAGACCGAGCAGAGCAATCTTCACGAGGTAGCTCACCACCAGCGATTTGGGTACACCCCAGTCGAAAATGGGAGCAACCAACATAACCAATACGCCCAGAGTGAAGCATATATAGATTATCAGAAAGCCCAATGTTATTCCTAGCGCGCCCACGGGGCCCGCAAACAGGTACGCACTCATCATACCGCCCAACCAAGCCAGCAGAGAGTAAGCCGATACCCTGTAGAACAAAAATTTCCAGGAAAGCTCTTGACTCTCGAAAGAAGAGGCCTTCAAACCTGCTTGAGCACGCTCTCGGCGGTGTTTCTGCTGCTTCTTGCGCTCCGCCGGCGGATACCACAGAACGTCCACCACGCGCCTCCAGAGAGGCTCTGCAGGAGCCTGAGATTTAGGCTGCTCAGAAGCCATTAGTGTTTCTCCCCACGATTCTGATTAGACTGCGTCGAAGAAGAGGAAGCAGAAGAAGGCTGACCCGCACGATCCTTCACCGAATCCGGCATGATCGGCTCCGGATGCAGCGAGGTCGGCTCCACATTCTCAGGAGTCGCAGGAACACCAGTTGCCGAGGTCAAAGAGCCGGTAGCAGGCTCTGCAGTTGCCGACTTCGCCTTCGGCGCCGAACCCTTCGAATCCGCCGCAAAGCGCTTCGACAGGTCAATCGCAGAAGTAGGTGCCTCACCGCCAAAGAGCTGCGGCATACGCAGGTACACCACCAGCACGGCAAGAGCCACAAGAACCACACCAACAGCCGCCAGCACGGCGCCCGAAGCAAACAAATCAGAGGCAAACGCCAGCAGCACCCACACCAGAATGGTCGTACGGTCACCACGGCGGTCGAACCAAGGTGGCTGAAACCAACATCCGTCAGACGCTGATAAGTGTGAGTACGGTGCGGCTTGTACCACTGCTCCCCCGCCATAAAACGACGGAACAGAGTCGTACCCGCGTCCGCCAGATACGTCATCAGCGGAGCAAAAGCCAACAGGAACGGAACATCCGCAAACCACGCGCCCACAGCCAACGTGCCCAGCGCCGCGCCCAAAACATAAGAACCCGCATCGCCCAAAAACACGTTCTTACCAGGGCGCACATTCCACGGCAGGAACGCCGCAAAAGCACCGGCAACAGCCACACCAGCCAAAGCCAGCCACGGAAGGTTCACCATCCAACCGGTCAGCGCATACGCCAAACCAGCCACCAGACCGTGAGCACCAGAAATACCGTTAATGCCGTCCATAAAATTCGCCACGTTAATGTAGCCGGCAACAAAAATCGCGCCCAGAATCAGCAGCAGAATGTTCGTGCCCTGCACCGTCGCAAAGCTCACGCTCACCAGTACGCCAATCACCAGCTGCAGGCCCGCACGACGCACAATGCTCACGCCGCGAATATCCTCAAGCCAGCCCAGGGCAAGAGCACACAGAATCGCCGCGGCAATCGTCACCGCCAGCTGCAAAGACTCAGCAGAACGGTACGTCCAGCCGAACAGGGTAGCCGCCACAAACGCCACAAAGGTCGCAGCCGCAGTCGCCAAACCATACCGCGGTAGGTCGGAGCAGTATGCGAAGAACGCTCATTAGGAACATCCACCATGTTGTAGCGGTGCAAAATCGGGCGCACCGCAAACGGCAAAAGGGCACCCAAAACAAAAGCAAGAGCAAAAATGCTCAACAGCTCAGAAAAGGAGGTCATACCAGCTCCAAGGCATTGGCGCCGCTCCCCTGGACGCAAGCTCCAGAATTGCAGCTAAGGGACGATGTGTGCGTAGTGTGTGTGTGTTTACTTCGTATTCTATAGAACTCTTCAGTAGCCCGGGACTAAACATTACAGATTCTCTCCATACGTTCTGCATATTCTGCGTCCTGAAATGTTCTACACCCGAGAAAGAGAAAACACCGGATACCGCACCCGCCACGCAAGTGCAGCATCCGATGTCATTCCCTAAAGATTAGAACGTCTGCGCATCCGCCAAAGTACGCGGATCAGGGGCACGCTCCAGGCCATGACGCTCATAGCCACTGTGCTCCCGATAGTTCTGAATCCACAGCTCATAATCGAGCTCATCAGGGTCAAGCGCCGGAGCACTCGACCGGGAAATATACCGGTTCTCCTCACTAGGTACCAGCTTCTCGGTACCGCCGAAGAGAGCCTCATCCAGCTTCTCACCCTTGCGAAGACCAATCTCCTTGATCTCCACGTCATACCGCTCATACGCCTGGCGCATCGCCTTCGCAACGTCCAGGATCTTGACCGGCTGACCCATATCCAGCACCATGACCTCACCCGGGCGACCAATCGCACCGGCAAGCATCACCAGCAAGCAGGCATCGGTAATCAGCATGAAGTAACGGGTCGCGCGCTTATCCGTCAGGGTAATCGGACCACCCGAGAGGATCTGCTTCGTAAAGAGCGGCTTAATCGAACCGCGCGAACCAAACACGTTGCCAAAACGAACCGACACGTAGGTGTTGCCGGTCTTCTCACCAAAGTACGCAGTCAGACGCTCCGCCACACGCTTGGACTGACCCAGCGCAGTCTTCGGATCCGCAGCCTTATCGGTCGACACGTTCACGAAGGTCTTCACGCCCACCGCCTCCGCGGCACGCAGCACGTTCAGAGTGCCCAAGGAGTTCGTCTTCCACGCCTCCTGCGGGTACGCCTCCAGCGCCGACACATGCTTCAAAGCCGCAGCGTGGAACACCACCTCGGGGCGACGGTCACGGAAAATCTCCAGCAGATTATCGCCCTCACGAATATCAGCCAGAATAATGCGGTCATCATCCAGGCTCGACTCGTGAGTAATCGAAACCTTCGTCTCCATCAGCAGAGTCTCATCATGATCAAGCATCATGAGAGTCTCAGGACCAAACTCGCTAATCTGACGGCACAGCTCCGAACCAATCGAACCGCCCGCACCCGTGACCAGCACGCGCTTACCGTGCAGGTACGAACGCAGAATATCGCGGTCAATATCGTAGTTAATCTCGCCACGAATCACGCGCATCAGGTCGTTATCGCTCGCGGTAATCAGACGCTCACCCATCAGTCGAGCATTCGCGCTACTAATACGCTGAACCTCAACCTTAAGCTTACGCATGCGGTTGCAGAAGGACTCGAAGTAATCCTCCGACATATCCGAAATCGTCACCAGAATCTTACGGGTACCCGACTCACGAATCACCTGCTCCAGCTCACGGTACGTCGTAATCACCGAAATGCCGTGGAACTTCGTACCAGCCTTCAACTGGTCATCATCAAAGACCGCAACCGGGCGAAGCTTCGCATCCTCATCGTGCAACATCGAATCCATGACCATGCCGCCAATAAAACCGGCACCGTACACAATCACCGGCTCACCGGTCAGCTCACGCACCGCACCACGCTCAGTGTAGACGCGCTTCGCCATGCGAGCGCCCGCCATCATAATCAGGCTAAACGCCGCCGCAATCGCAGGCACGCTATGGGGAATATGCGGCAGACCCAACAGCTCATCCACAAAGGAGAAAGCCGTCAACGCCGCACCCGCGCTCAAAGCAGCCGCGCCGGCACGCCACGACTCGTCAAACGAACCGTACGAATACACGCCGTTATAAATCTTCACGCCCGCCAGACCAATGACCAGGTGCAGAACCACAGCCAACGTAGCGGTCATCGTCAACGACGCCGGGTGAATAATATCGAACACCGAACCGTTACTGAGCAGCACACTATAGCGGAGCATGTACGCAAACAAAACCGCCAGAACCCAGGCACTCGAATCAATCAGCGCCTGCGCAATCAGCCACCACGGCTTACGCTCATACAGGCGGTTCACCAGCATCGTGCCAGAGTCACCCTCCGTCACCATCGTGCCGCGCTGAGCTGCCTTCTGCATCACCACATGAGCGTGAGGTTTCAACTGAGCCACTACATGCCTCCTTCAGATGCGGTACCAGAAGAACGAGAAGAAGCACGAGCCGTCAAAGACGACAACGCACGAAACGCCGAACGGCGCGCCTGCTCAGGAACAAAACGGTACACACTCCGCACCGCCATATTCTGAGCCCACTGAAGCTTAGAAATACCGTGACCGGTGTACAGTCGACGCTGAATCGCCACATCCTGCAACCAGGCGTCCACTCCCCCGCGCTTCGTGTACGCGCCCGCACCCACGCGGTAACGCACCAGAGCCTCAGGGATATTACCCAGACGATAGCCGGCATCGCGCAGACGCATCCACAGCCACCAATCCTCAGCGCCGGGCACGAACTCGTAACCGCCCAGCTGCTGCACGGCACTCTTCACGAACGCCACGGACGGGTGATAAATCGGGTTACGCGAATCCATCGCGCTGAGCAGACGCGCAGAATCAACAATCGCCTCGCGGGTCGACTCCACCGAAGTATTGCTCTCATTCACCTCAAGCATGGCAGAGCCCAGCACCGTGTAGCCGCCCTGCACCAGGGCAGGAATCAGACGCGCAAAACGAGTCGGCTCAGACAGATCATCAGAATCAGCACGAGCAACCAGCTCATACAAACACGCCTGCAGACCGGCGTTCAGCGCCTCCGCCAAACCAACATTCTGAGCCAGCTCCACCACCTGAATCGGCGGGCAATCCAGATTCTCGGCGCGCTGAACCCAGCGGTCCACCACGGCATCCAGCTCGGGGGTCAGTGGACCGTCCTTCACCAAAACCAGCTCGGAAGGACGCACCGTCTGGTTCAGAAGATTTGACTCCAACGCCTGGTCCAGATAGGCGGGGTTCTCCTTCGCGTACACGCTCATCAGCACCGAGAAATCGGGTACAGAGCTCACGCAACCGCGCGCCTTCTCAGAGTCAGCGGGGCTTTCATCGGATGCAGGCACGCCGTAGCGGCCGGGGAAAGTCAGCGGGTAAATGCCCTCAAGCACCTGAGCATTCGGGCGAGGCGCACGCAAACCATCACGCACACCATTCAGGAAATACCCCAGGTAGGTTCGGCGGTCATCAGTACGCAGAACAGTAGAAATCCACAGGCGCGCCGACGAGCCACCGTACAGCAGCTTCTCCAGCGGGTTCAGAGTACGCGAACGGGTAAAGACCCACAGCTTATTGCGCACATCGTTATAGAAACGCGGGCCCGGGTCAGCGTTCGTCGTACCAAAAGTCTTCGTGTGGTGCTTAGCCACAGAGGACGGCACCACAATGCCGTCGCGGTGATGAATCAGACGGGTCGAAAACTCGAAGTCGTCATTCCAGATGAAGAACTCAGCAATCGGCAGGCCACCGTTGCGGCGAATCGCCTGCGCATCCATCAGAATCGACACGAACGAGGCGCTACGAATCGGGCGGGCACCCACAGCCTGCGCACGAGCATGACGCTGCTCCCCCGCCGCAAACATGGTGCGCGGGGTGTTCATCGGGTGGTCCTCACCGTTCGTCCACACCACACGGGACGCCACCACCGCGGGGCGCTGCGAAGGCACCGGCGAATAGTTCAGCCAGGCGGCAACCGCCTCCGACAGAGTGTTCTCGGTCGGCTCGGTGTCATCATCCATAACCCACACCAGATCCGGGTTATGGCGTTCCAGGGCGCGATCAATACCCACCGCGAAACCGCCAGCACCGCCCATATTGCTCTCCAGGCGGATGCAATCCACCGGTAGCTCGTAGTCCAGGGCACGCAGATACTCAGCAGTACCGTCCGTGGAGGCGTTATCAACAATCACCACCGCCGCAGGCACACGCTCACCAGAAGCGATACCAGCAAGGGTCTTCGGCAGCAGGTCCTCACGGTTATAAGTCACCACCACGGCAACCGTGCGGGGATACTCATTCAAAGAATTGTGAGAAGAAGACTGATCGGAAGAAGGCTGGGCAAAAGCGGTCACGTCGCTGTACTTTTCTGCCATAAATTCTCCCTCCGCGGCGCGATGCGCCTGAATCAGCCGGTACGCGATATACCCATATCGTACTGGGCGCTTCTGGTGTTTCTCGCGCCCGCGGCATTCAACCGTGTGGATATATCACTCAAAGAAAATATTCTACCTGCGGTCTCCACTAGAGAGTGAACCATCACCCCAAAAGACGCACTTTATGACAAATAAACAACCGAATTCAGTTGATTTATCCGCATAGCGGACGTACCGGCACACCCAGTTTTGGGTATCCATCAAGCTATCAGCTTTACAGCCTGTATTTGTGCTGTGCACCCCGTGCGAAAAACGACCAGAGACCGAATAAAAACCCACAAATTCCCCATAAACTGTTCAAATATGGGAAAGTTGAAATGACCCCATTTTTCCCCGCAATGTACGCGGGCTCGTGAGAGGTAAAAGAGATGTCCGAATCCAAGTGGAAAGTCATTGGCGCCAGCGGCTTCGTTGGTTCCTCCATCGTCGCGCGTCTAAACGCAGAAGGTATCAGCGTTGATCCCATCGAGGCACCTCGACTCGCAACCCGCGCCCTCGACGTAGATAGCATCATCGACGAGGCAGACCAGCTTGAAGGCATCATCGACTCCCTCGCAGAAGCCTTCGCCGGCGCGCAGGTCGTCGTCAACGCAGCGGGCCTCGCAGCGCCCAATATGCAGGATCTACCTCCGCTCGTCGGTGCAAACGCCCTGCTTCCCGCCGTAATTGCCATCGCCGCACAGCGAACCGGCGTACGCCGCGTCATCCACCTCTCCTCCGCAGCGGTACAGGGCCCGCGCCTCGTACTGGATGATTCCGAAGAGACCAACCCGTTCAGCGCCTACTCCTTCTCCAAAACACTCGGCGAAGAAGCGCTGCTCGACCTGCAGGACTACTTCCTCGAAGAGCACCCCGACTGCGCACCCGAACTGTGCATCCTTCGCGCAACCAGCGTGCAGGGCCGCGGCCGACGCACCACCGAACTCTTCGCCAAGATGGCCTCCTCCCCCTTCGCATCCGTTGCGGGTGCAGGCACCGGCAAGTCCCCGGTTTCCAGCGTGCACGCCCTCGCAGAATTCGTGGTCATGCTCGGCACCTTCCCCGGCGAGCTACCCACCATCGTGCTGCAGCCCTGGGAAGGCGCAACCGTTGCCTCCGCATCCGTGGACGCTGGTCGCCGCCACCCGCACCGCCTGCCCGAGTGGCTCTGCCGCGCAGCCGTCAAGGCGGGCTACACCGTCTCCGAGCTGATGAATGACAAGTTCGCAGGATCCGTGCGTAAGGTCGAGGTCATGTGGTTCGGCCAGGGCATCGACGACTCCTGGGCACGTGACAACAACCTTCTGCCCACCCCGCGCGTGCGTGAAGTACTGCGCAACGCCCACACCGCGCTGGGTAAGAAGAAGGACCGCCGCTTCGACAAGAACTAGGTAGCGTACGTGCGCCCCTAGCAGCGCACAACCTGAGGCACGCAGCCCAGGAGCGCATAACCTGTAGGACTCATAACGAAAGGGAACCCCCGATATATCTGAACGATATATCGGGGGTTCCCTATACGTTTTTATGCTCCGAGCTTTATAACTCGCAGAGGTTTAGAGGTGATCCTCCGGGGCGTCCTTCTGCTCGGTCTTTGCCTCAGACTCAACCTTTGCCTCAGCTTCAGTCTTAGCTTCTGCCGACTTAGCCTCATCCTTAGAGGCAGTCTCAATCTTCGACGCGCCAAAGACCAGCGCGCGAGCAGTATCAGCAGGAACTGGGTGAGTCTGCGGCTCATCCGCACGAACCGGCTTCGGAGTGTTGTCACGGTAGCCGCGCGAACGCTCCTGGTCCACGCCAGTGCTGAAAGCAGAAGACAGAGCCGAAGTAGCGCCCAGCAGGGACGCAGCGACAGAACCGGCCACCGGTGCCGAAGCGCGACGAGCAGGCTCACCGCTCACAGTGTGGGTGCTGTCCCACTGCTCGTACGCTTCATCCAGGTCAGCCTGCTCATCCAGAGCACGCTCAGAAGGAGTCGACTCAGACGACGCGGAAGAAGCAGCCTCAGCTTCCTCAACCTTACGAGCCGCCTGCTCGTCAGCCTCCGCACGAGTCAGAATGGTCGGAACGACCTCGCGCAGCTCCTCCACCGAAATTGCGCCCTCACGAACCACCACGTAGGGGAAGGAAGTGCAATCCAGAATCGTGGACGGTGCCGGGTCACGCTCAGTCACCACAACCACGCCGTCCTCATTCGGCTCAGACTCAAGCGGCTTAGGACGAGCGCCACCGTCAATCACCACAGCAACGTCCTCGCCCAGAGAATCCATGGCGGTCTGTGCGTCCAGTGCGGCTTCCTGACCGGTCTTGTTCGCGCTCGAAACCGCCAGCGGACCGTGCTCAGTCAGCAGCTTCAGGGCGAACTCGTCATCGGGAACACGCACGGCAACAGTACCGCGGGTCTCACCCAAATCCCAGCTCAGCGACGGGTACGCGTGAAGAATGATAGTCAGCGCGCCGGGCCCAGAAGCGACCACCCAGATCGTAAATATCGTTCGGAACGTCGTCGACCACGCCAGCGAGCGCAGCAAGATCAAAGATCAGCACGGGCGGCGGCATGGTGCGGTCGCGGCCCTTATCTGCCAGCAGCTTGGCAACGCCCTGATGCGAGAAAGCATCGGCGGCAATACCGTAGACGGTATCGGTGGGCATCACAATCGTGTCGTGCGCCTTCAGCGCCTCGCGGGCAGCTTCGATGGCCTCGCGGGTCTCAGTTTCAGTCGTTACGGGGTACAGCTTTGCAGTCACGGGTCTTATTCTCTCATGTTTTTCTGGATGCGGCGAGACACCGGCACCCACAACGCGCCATGTGGAAGCGCTCTTCCGGGGGTTCACCATATTTCGCGGGCTTTGAGCTGGCTGAGGAGGCGGACGCGTTGCCTTCATGCAGCCCGGCACGGGCTAGGTGGTGCATTTACTAGTCTAAAGGCTCTAGTGGGCGCGGTTTATAACCGACGCTATGACGCGGACGATTATTCAGGTCACGCACCGGGTAGCAGTCCTCGAAGCCGACACGTGCCAACAGCTCGGCGACGGCTTCTTCCTGGGTGTCGTCGTGCTCCATGATGAACAGACCGCCGGGGGTAAGAAGTTCGAAGGCGCGGGCGGCAATCGCGGAGGGCATCTGCATGCCGTCCTCTCCCCCGCCGTACAGAGCCATGTCCGGGTCGTGCAGGGCGGCTTCCGGGTCGGCGGGTACATTCGCCGGCGGAATGTACGGAGGGTTCGAGAGCACCGCGTCGAAGGTTCCGGCTAGCTCGGACAGGGAGGTGAGGGCGTCCCCCTGCACCAGGTGCACGCCGAGCGGTTCCAGGTTCCTGCGGGTGTAGGGGATGGCGTCTTCGGAGAGTTCCACCGCGAACACCTGTGCGTCCGGTAGTTCGCTCTTGACCGCCGCGGCGATAGCCCCGGAGCCGGTGCACAGGTCGACGATGCGTAGCCCACCGGTCGCCGAATCGGCGCGGGGTGCCGAATCGGCGCGTGTGCTCAGCACTTTGAGGGCTTCTTCGACGAGCAGTTCCGTCTCGGGGCGGGGTACGAATACGCCCGGTCCGACTGCCAGTTCTAGACGGTAGAAGGGAGCGGAGCCGGTGATGTGTTGCAGCGGTTCACGGCAGACGCGGCGGGCGACCAGCGCCTCGTACTCTGCGACCTGTGCGGGGGTGAGCCGCTCCCCCATGAGCGCGGCGTGCTGTAGGCGCGAGCGCGAACCGTCGTAGAGCAGGTGCGCGGCGAGGAGCTCAGCATCGACGCGGGGGCTGGGTACCTGCGCCAGTGCCGCGGTGGCGCGCGTGAGTACCTGCGCGAGTTCTTCCCCGCGCAGGTCGTGCACATTCACCTTCATGAGCTCTCCTTTTCATCTCTCAACGGCTCAAAGCCTATCGCGGCATACAGGTGAGGGGCTCCACCGCCGTAGCGGCGAGCCCCCTCACCAACATCTCATACCGTTTCAAAGAATCGGCACGGGCAAATACAGAATTACTTCTGTTCCTGGCCCACCTGAGCGAGGCGGTGCGCCTCATCCATCTCAATAGCGGACTGAACCACAGGCTCCAGGTCACCATTCAGCACAGCATCCAGGTTGTATGCCTTATAGCCGGTACGGTGATCCGCAATGCGGTTCTCCGGGAAGTTGTACGTACGGATACGCTCCGAACGGTCCATGGTACGCACCTGCGAAGCACGGTGTGCCGCGTTCTCAGCGTCAATCTGCTCCTGCTGGTGAGCCAACAGGCGCGCACGCAGAACGCGCATCGCAGCTTCACGGTTCTGCAACTGAGACTTCTCATTCTGCATCGCCACCACAATGCCGGTCGGAAGGTGAGTAATACGCACCGCCGAGTCAGTGGTGTTCACCGACTGACCACCCGGGCCCGAAGAACGGTACACGTCAATCTTCAGGTCGTTCTGGTTAATCTCGATTTCCTCGGGCTCATCCACCTCGGGGAACACCAGAACACCAGCAGCAGAAGTGTGGATACGGCCCTGAGACTCAGTCGCCGGAACACGCTGCACACGGTGCACGCCACCCTCATACTTCAGGTGCGCCCACACGCCCTCAGCAGGCTCATTCGAGGAGCCCTTAATAGCAATCTGGGCGTCCTTGTAACCGCCAACATCGGTGCTGGTCGAAGAAATAATCTCAGTCTTCCAGCCCTTGTTCTCGGCATAACGCATGTACATGCGCAGCAGGTCACCAGCGAACAGAGCCGCCTCGTCACCACCGGCACCAGCCTTCACCTCAAGAATGACGTTACGGCCATCATCCGGGTCACGCGGAATCAGCAGGCGGCGCAGCTTCTCCTGAGCAACCTCCAGCTCCTCCTCCAGACCGGGAATCTCCGCCGCGAAATCCGGATCCTCATCAGCCATCTCGCGAGCAGCCTCAAGGTCATCCTTCAGCGAAGTGTACTTGTTGTACGCAGTCACAATACCGGTCAGCTCCGCGTAGCGGCGGCGCACACGGCGTGCCTTACCCTGATTCGCCTGCACGGCGGGGTCAGCCAGCTGATTCTGCAGGTCAGCGTGCTCATCCAGCAGAACCTGAATAGATTCAAACATTCTGTTCTCTCTTCCATCTCCCGCACTTTACGCCGCACGGGCAGGCACTAGACATCTCACACCCCTCACAACGGGGATGCACAAAACGAACGGCTCACGCGCCCCACCCACAATGAGGAGGTGGGGCGCGTGAGATACGAGCCTTAGTCGACCAGACGCAGACCGTTCTTCTGAACCGTCAGAAGGAACTCCACGTTGCTTTCAGTCTTACGCAGCTGGTTGGTCAGAACACCCAGAGCCTGCTCGGGTTCCATACCCGCCAGGGCACGGCGCAGACCCCACATAATCTTGATCTCATCCGGGGAGAGCAGGTTCTCCTCGCGGCGAGTACCAGAAGCGTTAATATCAACCGCCGGGAAGATACGCTTATCCGCCAGCTGACGGGACAGGCGCAGCTCCATGTTACCGGTGCCCTTGAACTCTTCGAAGATCACTTCATCCATCTTCGAGCCGGTCTCAACCAGGGCGGTAGCCAGAATGGTCAGCGAGCCGCCCTCTTCAATGTTGCGGGCAGCACCGAAGAACTTCTTCGGCGGGTACAGTGCGGCAGAATCCACACCACCGGAGAGGATACGACCGGATGCGGGAGCAGCCAGGTTGTATGCGCGGCCCAGGCGGGTCATGGAGTCCAGCAGCACGACCACATCGTAGCCGAGCTCCACCATACGCTTCGCACGCTCAATAGCCAGCTCAGCCACAGTGGTGTGATCCTCAGCCGGGCGGTCGAAGGTCGAGGCGATAACCTCGCCCTTGACGGTGCGCTGCATATCGGTCACTTCTTCAGGACGCTCATCCACCAGGACCATCATCAGGTACACGTCCGGGTTGTTCACGGTAATCGCGTTCGCAATGGACTGCAGCATGAGGGTCTTACCCGCCTTCGGCGGGGACACAATCAGACCACGCTGACCCTTACCAATCGGAGACACCAGGTCCACCACGCGGGTGCCCAGCTTCTTCGGGGTGGTCTCCAGGCGCAGACGCTCCTTGGGATACAGCGGAGTCAGCTTCGAGAAGACGCGGCGGTTCGCTGCTTCCTCAACGCTCTGACCGTTAATCGCCTCAACCTGAACCAGCGCGTTGAAACGCTGGCGGCTGTTCGACTCACCCTCACGCGGCACGCGAATCGCGCCGAGCACGTGGTCACCCTTACGCAGGTTGTACTTCTTCACCTGAGCCAGGGAGACGTACACGTCGTTGGTGCCGGGCAGGTAGCCGGTGGTACGCACGAAAGCGTAGTTGTCGAGAATGTCCAGAACACCCGAAATCGGTGCCAGCACATCGTCTTCGCTCAGGCGAGGCTCATTCTCCTCGCGGCGGCGAGCCTGCTTCTCAGCACGCTCAGCCTGACGGTCGCGCTTGGAACGGCGCTCAGTACGCTCGGTGCGCTCGGCACGCTCTGCGCGTTCTGCACGCTCAGCAGCCTTACGCTCGGCACGTTCACTACGCTCAGTGTTGCGCTCTGCACGATCAGCCTGACGGTCACGCTTAGTGCGACGCTCGGTACGCTCACCGTCCTGGTCGCGGCGACGCTCACGGGTGCGGGTACGCTTCGAGCTCTTCTCACCGTCGGGGGTGCCAAAAGTCATGTCCAGGGCAGCGTTCAGGCTGTCCAGGCTCGCGGTGCCGTCAGCGGTAGTAGCCTTCAGCTCAGCAGAGTTACCGGGCAGGTCAACCTGCTCCGCACGCTCGCCGATACGCTCAGCAGCCAGCTCAGCGCGCACATCCAGCGGAGGAAGCTCAGCAGGCTTCTCGTCCTTACGGGTGCGGGTGCGGCGGGTACGCTTCTCCGGCTTCTCGTTGTTCTCAGTCTTCTCGGACTTCTCAGCCGATGCGTCCTCACCCTCAGCGGCACGGCGAGCGCGCGCACGCTTCTGAGCGGGAGTCTCGTAACGAGAAGAGCGGGTACGCTTCTCAGCCTTTTCAGCCTTCTCAACGCCCTCAGCGGGGGCTTCAGCAGCCTCAGCGTTTTCGGTCTTCTCAGCCTTCGCAGCAGTCTTCTCAGCCTTCGCCTCGGCGTCCTTCTGGGCGCGGGTACGGCGGGTACGGCGAGGCTTAGACTCTTCAGTCGTCTCAGCAGCGGGGGTATCAGCAGATTCAGCAGCAGCCTCAGACTTGGGCGCAGCAGGAGCGGCTACGGCGCCACCACGCTGATGCTCCTCAAGAGCCTGAACCAGCTCGGCCTTCTTCAACTTCAGATAGCCGCGGATACCAAGCTGCTGGGCGAGGACACGCAGCTGCGCGACCTTCAAGTTCGCAAGTTCCGGTGCGGCAGCTGCCGTACCGTACTCATCGGTGACAACAATATTCTTTGCCAACTACAATTCCTTTGGTTATAAGCCCTGAAAATCTTCAGAATAAAGATCGGGCGGGCGCTATAGCGCGGTCAAAGGTTTAGACACTGCCGAAAGAAAACAGCAGTCTGCACCTTCGACTCCCTTGAACCGCACTGGAGGCGGTTCGCGTCTCTTACCGTACCCGCTGATTCAGACACAGCGAGCACACACGGAAGATAAGGCGCTCTATCACAAATGTGGGCAAGCCCAAACCATCATCTATAGAACCATCTGCACGAGATGAAGAGGACGGATTGGTCACTTTGAAAGGGCACCCGCCGCGAAACCGAACCCTCAGAAAAGTCTTCCCCTATGCGTCAGAAATAAAGAAAGACGTGAATCCCAAAGGCACTCCCCCGAACCTTGCCGGCTCCCGCCCAGATACAAAAGCATCTGAGGCATCAGGGAAACGGAAGTACGTTACGAAGGATAGTATCGACGGTCTACATTGAACGACGGGCGAACCTCAACATAGGACGAACTAATAACGTCCTACTGAGTAACTATAACACCTTCAGTGTCAATTTCAAGGGGAAGAACCCTCCAGTTCAAGCGGCGATCCGCAATAGCGCTACCGGGGTGAGTCGCCTCAAACTCGGCAATCGCCTCCTGAACCTGTCGCACCTGCTCGTCGCCGCGCGCAAAGGTCAAAACGGTCGGGCCAGCGCCAGAAATCACCGCCGCAAAACCCTGACCGCGCAGGTACGCAACCAGCGCAGCCGACGGCTCCATCGCGGTCACGCGGTACCCCTGATGCAGGTAATCCACGGTCGCATCCATCAGGTACTCGGGAGCATCAGAGAGAGTGCGCACCAGCAGCGCCGCACGAGCCGAGTTCGCCACCGCCTCAACGTGGGGCATCTGCGTAGGAATCAGCGAACGAGCAAGCTTCGTCGACACCTCATAATCGGGCACAGCCACCACGGGGTGAACGTCAGGATGCACCGGAATAATCAGGGACTTCCAGTTACCCATCTCGCCCCAGGACACCGACAGGTTGCCGTAAATCGCCGGAGCCACGTTATCCGGGTGGCCCTCCATATCGGAGGCGACCTGCAGCATCTGCTCACGGCTCAGACGGTGCTCTTCCGGCAGCAGACCGCTCGCCGCAGCCACACCCGCCACAATAGCCGACGCCGAAGAACCCATACCGCGAGAATGCGGAATCTTATTATCAGCAATCAGCTTCACCGGCGGCAGCTCATCCAAACCAGCCGCCGCAAAACCAGCCTTCATCGCCTGCAAAACCAGGTGGCTCTCATCGCGAGGAACGTCCGCGCTACCCTCACCGCTGAGCTCAAACTCCAGACCGGACTCAATACGCTCAACAACCAGCTCATCATAGAAGCCAAGACCCAAACCCATGCTGTCATAGCCGGGGCCCAGGTTAGCGCTCGTAGCGGGAACGCGAACCTTAACGGACGCGCCCACCGGAATATCAGAAATATGCAGGGAAGACATGAGAAGAACCTCGCGATCGGTGACGTAATGAGTGAATAGGTGAAAGATACAAAAAGGGGCTGTCATGCAGGTGCACCCCGCCCCGCAAACACGGGACGGAGTGCACATCGTAATATGAACAGACTAGTTCAAATCAAGAATATCTGCCACAGCAACCACGTCGAAGGGAGCCTTAGTCGGCTCAACCTTCACGCCGTTAACAGCCTCAAGAGCCCACTGCGGGTCCTTCAGACCGTGACCGGTCACGGTAATCACGATGGTCTTACCCTCGGGAGCTTCACCCGCGCGGTGCTTCTTCAGCAGACCCGCAACGCCAGCAGCCGAAGCCGGCTCCACGAAGACGCCCTCGCGGGCAGACAGCCAGCGGTGCGCCTCCAGAATCTCCTCATCGGTGACAGCCTCAATCACGCCGCCAGACTCGTCACGAGCAGCTTCAGCCTTCTCCCACGACGCGGGGTTACCGATACGGATCGCGGTCGCAATGGTCTCAGGAGCCTCAATCGGGTGACCCGCAACGATTGGTGCAGCACCAGCAGCTTGGAAACCCCACATGATCGGACGCTTGGTCGCAACCGGCTCCAGAACCTTACCGTCACGGTTGGTGTAAGGCTCCGAGTACTCCTTGTAGCCCTTCCAGTACGCGGTAATGTTACCCGCGTTGCCAACCGGCAGCAGGTGGTAATCGGGAGCGTCACCCAGGGTGTCAACAACCTCAAACGAACCGGTCTTCTGGCCCTCAATGCGGTAAGGGTTGACCGAGTTCACCAGGAACACCGGGTAGTTCTCGCTGAGCTTGCGAGCAATCTCCAGGCAGTTATCGAAGTTGCCGTCAATCTGAATGATGTCAGCACCGTGAGCAATCGCCTGAGACAGCTTACCCATGGAAATCTTGCCGTCCGGAACCAGCACTGCACAGCGCATACCAGCCTGCAGAGCGTACGCAGCAGCCGAAGCGGAAGTGTTACCGGTCGAAGCACACACAACAGCCTTCGCGCCGTCACGCTTAGCGGCGGTCATCGCGCTGGTCATACCGCGGTCCTTGAACGAACCGGTCGGGTTCATACCCTCAAACTTCAGGTAAACGGTGTTACCGGTCTCAGCAGACAGTGCCGGCGCGTGAATCAGCGGGGTACCACCCTCACCCAGGGTCACTGCCTTCACATCGTCCGCGAAAGGCAGACGGTCACGGTACTCATTGATAACGCCCTGCCACACGTGTGCCATTGGCTTCTCCTTCAATCTTGGCGCCCCGCCCGCCGGACCTTCCATAGGTTCGACGCGGTAGCGGGGACGCGGGTTCGTTCGTGAGCGATGCTTCTACACGCGAGCATCGCACGTTTAGTAAGCGGCGCGTGCCGCACGACGCTTTCGCGCCCAGTAATTCTCAGCGCTTAGTGCTTCTCAGACTCCACGCGGATGACCGAGTTCACCTCACGCACAGTGTCCAGAGCGTCAATCACAGCAATCGCACGGCGCAAATCGGAATCCTTCGCCGAATGGGTGACCATACGAATCTGAGCCGCACCCTCCTTCGGAGCGGACTGACGCAGAGAATCAATAGAAATACCGTGCTCAGTCAGGATGCGGGTAATGTTCGCCAGAACGCCCAGGCGATCCTCCGCCACAACACCCACCGAGTAGCGAGACACCACGTTATCCAGGCTGGTTGCGTGCAGCTGCGCGTGAGAAGTCTCCGGAACACCGGGACCACCCAGCACCAGACGACGAGCCAGGGATACGAAGTCACCCAGAACAGCCGAAGCAGTCGGAGCGCCACCCGCGCCGGGACCGTAGAACATCAGCTCGCCAGCGTTCTCCGCCTCAACGAACACAGCGTTGAACGCACCGTGCACGCCGGCGAGCGGGTGCTGACGAGGAATCAGGGTCGGGTTCACGCGAATGTTCGCGCCGTTCTCACCCTCGCGCTCGCAAATAGCCAGCAGCTTGATGACGTAACCATCAGCATCCGCGGCAGCAACATCATCAGCGGTGATGGAGGTGATGCCCTCGGTGTGCACATCATCAATGGTGAAATCAGAATGGAACGCCAGCGAAGCAACAATCGCCGCCTTCGACGCGGCGTCGTGGCCCTCAACGTCAGCAGTCGGGTCAGCCTCCGCGTAGCCGAGCTTCTGAGCCTCAGCCAGTGCATCCGCGAAGGATGCGCCGGTGGTGTCCATCTGATCAAGAATGTAGTTGGTGGTGCCGTTCATGATGCCCAGAACGCGGGTCACGCGGTCACCAGCCAGGGAGTCACGCAGAGGACGCAGAATCGGGATAGCACCCGCAACAGCAGCCTCGTAGGAGAGCTGAGCGCCGGACTCATCAGCGGCTGCCTGCAGCTCCACACCGTGCTTAGCCAGCAGCGCCTTGTTACCGGAGACCACAGACTTACCCGCCTTCAGAGCACGCAGAATACGAGTGCGAGCCGGCTCAATACCGCCGGTCAGCTCGATGACCACATCCGCTGCGTCAATGAGAGCGTCAGCATCGGTGGTGTACAGCGAGGGGTCCGCATTCCAGTGGCGGGATGCATTAGTATCGCGCACGGCAATACCGATCAACTCCACGGGCGCGCCAATGCGCTTTTCAAGGACGGCGTTATCCTCCACCAGGATGCGAGCAGCCTGGGAACCGACATTACCGGCACCAAGCAGTGCTACTTTGATCTTTTCAGCCACGATAGTCTCTTTCTACGGTCTGTTCCGGGTTCGCCCCGGTATCTCTTCGGGCTACGGCGTGGATGCGGCGCAGAGCACGCACTCAACAACCACTTTATCAAGAGGCGGGGACGGCTCAGCAGCCTCAAGCTGCGACTTTTACTCTCTGAGATGAGGTATCCCTCACAGTTATGAGGTGAACCTTATCTTCTGCCATGTTGTGAACGCACAAAACCGTGAAGACCCCGCCCGCAACCGCCACCTCACGGCGTCCATTGCAGAAACGGGAACTTCACGGCTTTTCATGATGTCAGACAGGGCTCTTAGATATCCGAACCCATATCCAGCGCCAACATATCCTCCTCACGCTGACGGCGAATCATCACGCGAGAAGGCTTACCCTCAGCGGTCGCAATCACCGGCGGGCGAGTCAAGAAGTTATAGTTCGAACCCAGCACATAGCAGTACGCGCCGGTCGCCGGAACCGCCAGAATATCGCCAGCCTGCAGGTCAGCCGGCAGGTAGCAGTAACGAACCACCACATCGCCAGACTCGCAGTGCTTACCCACCACGCGAGAGAGCACCTGCTCCCCCGCCGGGGCACGATTCGCCAAGGTCACCGAATAATCCGATTCGTACAGCACCGGGCGGGCGTTATCACTCATACCGCCGTCCACCGAAACGTAGCGGCGCACGCGAATGTCACCGTTCTCGTCCTCAATGCTCACGTTCTTGATGGTGCCCACCGTGTACAGGGTCGCGCCCGAGGGACCCGAAATCGAGCGACCAGGCTCGAAGGACATGTGCGGAATCGCCATGCCCAGGCGCTCGCAGGTCGCCGCGACGGAAGCGGCAATCGACTCGGTCACCTCGGTAATGGAGCGGGGGGTGATCCGCCTCGGTGTAGCCGATGCCGTAGCCACCACCCAGGTCCAGCTCCGGCAGGGTCACGCCCAGGTCACGGTTGAGGCGGTTCATGAACTCCAGGGCGGTAGTAGCCGCCTGCTCAAAGCCCTCCGCCTCAAAAATCTGCGAACCAATATGGCAGTGAATACCGCGGAAATCCAGGGAATCGGTCGCGTTCAGAATCGCGGCTGCCAGAGCCGCGTAAGAATCGGTAGCCTCAACACCCCAGTGCTCCAGCTCCTCCTCATCCAGACCAGCAAGCGCGGCGGTGCCGGGCTGCAGGGACATGCCGAACTTCTGATCCTCGTGCGCGGTCGCAATGGATTCGTGGGTCGAGGCATGCACGCCGGGGGTGATGCGAATCAGCACCGGAACCGGGGCGTACGGCTCCTCGCCCTCAGCCACACGCTCGGCGGCAAGCTCAGCGTACACGCGCTCAATGAGCTTGAGCTCGTCCACCGAGTCAGCCACCACACGGCCCAGGCCGTTACGGATCGCGCGGGCGATCTCAGCCTCCGACTTGTTGTTACCGTGCAGGGCGATGTTCGCACCGGGCACCTGTGCGCGCAGAGCCAACGCCAGCTCACCACCGGAGGCGGTATCCAGGCACAGCCCCTCCTCGGTAGCCCAGCGCGCCACGGCAGTGGACAGGAAGGACTTACCGGCGTAGTAGACGCTCACCTTCGCGCCGTGCGCGGCGAAAGCCTGCTCAAAAGCGGTGCGGTAGGCGCGGGCGCGGGTACGGAAGGTCGTCTCGGAGAAGACGTACTGCGGGGTTTCGTGCTCATCAACCAGGTCGCTGACGGTCACGCCATCAATGCAGAGCTCGCCCTGCTCATTGCGGGTGAAGGAATCAGTCCAGATGGTGCGGGACAGCGCTTCGGGGTGCTCGGGGTAGGTGAGCCATTCGGGGGCGTAGAGGGCGCGGGCTTCGCTCATCGTGTCTCTTTCTTAGCTATCTTTGCCGGCATACGCTCAACCCCCTCCCCGGTAGCACCGGGTCGGGGGTTGAAACGAGAGTATTACATGCGCTCGGGTGCGCTCACACCCAGCAAGTTCAGGCCGTTAGCCAGCACCTGCTGTGCCGCGTTGTTCAGCAGCAGGCGGGTACGGTGCAGGTCGGTGACCTCTTCATCCGCCTTGGGGGCGACGCGGGAGACACCGTACCAGCTGTGGTACGCCGAAGCGAGCTGCTCCAGGTAGCGGTTCACGCGGTGCGGCTCGTAGAACTTCGCGGCATCACGCACAGCGGCGGGGAACTGGCCGAGTACAGCCAGCAGCTCACCGTCAGCAGCCGAGTCGAGCAGGGAGGTGTCCACGCCGTCCTCAACCTTCACGCCAGCCTCCGCAGCGTTACGTGCCACAGCGGCGGTACGTGCGTGAGCGTACTGCACGTAGTAGACCGGGTTCTCGTTGCTCTTGGAAGTCAGCAGGCCCAGGTCAATATCGATGGGGGTGTCCACCGAGTAGCGGGTCAGCTCGTAGCGAGCCGCGTCAACGCCAACAGCCTCGACCAGGTCCTCGAGGGTGACCACGGTGCCGGCACGCTTGGACATGCGGACGGGCTTGCCGTCCTTGACCAGGTTCACCAGCTGACCAATCATGACCTCAATCTGGTCGGCGCGGTAGCCAAGAATCTGGGCGATAGCCTTCAGACGGCCCACGTAGCCGTTGTGGTCAGCACCGAGCATGTAAATCGCCACGTCTGCGGGGTTCTCGGCGCGGGTCATCTTGTCCTGGTAGTAGGCGATATCGCCCGCCACGTAGGCGTGGTTACCGTCAGACTTAATGACCACGCGGTCCTTGTCGTCGCCGTAGTCGGTGGTGCGCATCCACCATGCGCCGTCAGCCTCGAAGAGCTGACCGTTCTCGCGCATAGCGTCGAGCAGGGCGTCCACCTTGCCGCCTTCGAACACGGAGTTCTCGTGGAAGAACACGTCGAAGTGAGTACCGAATGCCGCCAGGGACTCCTTGATCTGATCGAACATCAGGTGAGTACCGATTTCGCGGAAAATCTCTTCGGGGTTCTCAGCCTCAAGCGCGTCGGGCGCTGAGCCAGAATCTGGTCCTTAATGTCCACAATGTACGCGCCAGCGTAGCCGTCCTCGGGGGTCTCTTCACCGCGGGCAGCGGCAATCAGGGAGCGCACGAAACGGTCAATCTGGGTGCCGTGGTCGTTGAAGTAGTATTCACGCACGACGTTAGCGCCCTCAGCCTCAAGGACGCGGGCGAGCGCATCACCGACGGCAGCCCAGCGGGTGCCACCCAGGTGGATGGGGCCGGTGGGGTTCGCGGAGACGAACTCAAGGTTGATGGTCTTGCCGGCGAACTTGTCGCTGCGGCCGTATGCTTCGCCAGCCTCAACGATGGTGGCGGCAAGCTCACCAGCAGCTGCGGCGTCCAGGGTGATGTTCAGGAAGCCGGGGCCAGCAATATCTACGGATGCAACACCGGGGATGGCGCTAATCTTCTCTGCCAGAAGAGCTGCTGCCTCACGCGGGTTCTTGCCCACCTTCTTGGCGAGCTGCAGAGCGACGTTGGTTGCCCAGTCGCCGTGTTCACGGGACTTGGGGCGCTCCACTCGGACGGCGGGCAGTTCAGCGCCCTCCACGAGGGTCAGCTGGCCGGAGGAAATGGTTTCTTCAAGGGCAAGCGCAATGGCTTCGGAGAGTTCTTCAGGAGTCATAACAAACTATTCTAGCAAGCCTTGGCAGGTGCCTGACCCTTTATCTAGTGCATATCTGATACCATAGGTGGGTTGCCTCTGTAGCTCAGCGGATTAGAGCACCAGTTTCCGGTACTGGGGGTCGAAGGTTCGAATCCTTTCAGGGGCACGATGTTCTTATTCGAGAGGGAACACGGGAGCCGATATCCGAGGCGTATTGTTCGGGTATCGGCTCCTTTTTATTTAACCGCTCACCTTGTTATGCATAAAGCCTGCGCCGGGCGGCCGTTCCCGCCAGCTCCCTCTTCAACCTCAGACTTCAACCTCAGAGGGTGGACACTACCCGCCTGCCTATTGTGGCAACGCTAACAGCCTTGAGAGAATGGGAAAACGCGCACACCCGTCACATCAGCACGGCTTCAAGCCACAACAGCGGAGGTAACCCGATGACCACCATGCGCCAGATTCAGCTCACCGAATGGGGCGACGAAAGCGTTCTGCACGAAGCAAACGTGCCTATCCCCTCGCCGGTGCGCGGTCATGTGCTCATCAAGACGGTTGCCGCCGGTGTCAACCCGATTGACCTAACCACCCGCAAGGGTCTGGGTCCCGCCGCACAGCTTGCCGACCCGTCGTACAAGCCCTTCGTGCCCGGCTGGGATGTTGCCGGCACCGTGGTTGCTACCGCCGGCGACTACACGGGTTTTAAGGTGGGCGACGGCGTATTTCGGTCTTGTTTCTTTCCCCTCCCCCGCCGGTGCGTACGCCGAGTATGTTCTCGCCCCGGCGCATCAGCTGGTGAAGGTGCCCGCCGATGTTCCCTGCGCACAATTGGGCGGCGCTCCCCTGGCGGCGCTGACCGCATACCAGGCGCTCTTCGAAGTGGCGCGGCTGAAGGGAGGCGAGCGCGTGCTCATTCACGCCGGTGCCGGAGGCGTCGGTCACCTCGCCGTTCAGTTGGCTGCGCAGGCTGGCGCTCAGTTTTTGCGACCGCCTCCGCGGCGAACCACGAGTTTGTGCGCTCGCTGGGTGCCCAGCCCATCGATTACCGCACCGAGGATTTCCGCGCCGTACTGGGCCAGACCATGGATGTGGTGCTCAATTCCACCGGTCAGCAGACCTTCCTCGATTCGCTGGAGGTGCTGGTTCCCGGCGGCCGCATTGTCACCCTGACCAGCCCCGACCCGCTGGATGTTGCGCGTGAGCGCGGCTTCGAGGCGCAGTGGCTGACGGTTCACCCGGACCGCACGCAGATGCAGGAGATTGCCCGCCTCATGTCCTTGGGCCTGTTGAAGGTGCACGTGGATCAGGTGCTTGATTTTTCGCAGGCTGCGCAGGCTCACGCCCTGGTTGCGACGGGTCGCACCCGCGGCAAGATCGTGCTGGTTCCCTAACGCGGCGCTGATTCATGCAGACTTCTGAGAACGCGCCGACCGTTGAGAATACCGATTACCGCTCCGGTTTTTACCGCGAGGCAGGCTTTTACGATGCCCACTCGCTACCCGACTACGGCGCGCAGTCGCCGGTAACTCGCGAGGCGTTCGCCTACGATTTCTTCCCCGCGACCAGGGATATCTCTTCCCCCGCGCCGCTACTGGTGTGGGTTCACGGTGGCGCCTGGCGTTTCGGCACCAACCAGGCTCTACGCGACACTATCCTGCGCACCCCTGGCGGGGAGCAGCCCAATACCCAGGCGCTCATGCGCGCCGCTTTTCAGCAGGCAGGCTGGGCGGTCGCGTCCATCAACTACCGGTATTCGCATCAGGCACTCTTCCCGGGTGCCCTACACGATGTGAAGGAGGCGGTGCGTTTCTTCCGCGCCAACGCGCACGAATTCGGTATTGACCCGCAGCGCATTGCGGTAGCGGGCGGAAGCGCCGGCGGGCATCTGAGCATGATGGTTGCGCATACGGGAGATTCCGCCGCCGATGACTCTGTATTTGGGGAGTCTGCGAGCATACCCGAGCACGCCAAGCACGACGAATACTTCGAGGGCAGGGCGGCAAGCGCCTACCCGTCCCATAGTTCGCAGGTGGCGGCGGCGGCTTCGTTTTACGGGGTCAGCGATTTGAGGACCATCTTCACCGATCGCCCTCTGGCTGGCTACGCCCTCGATCATCCCGAGGATGATGGCGCCGAATGGCGACTGCTGGGAAGCACCTACCCCGTACCCGCAGATGTGTCTACTATCGACGCGTCCAAGGGTGAGCGGGCGGTTCCCGGTGTCTGCATCGAGCGCGCCCAAAAGAACTGGGAGCGTGCGCATCCTATTGATGCGGTACGCCCCCAGAAACGAGTGAATAAGGTCGAAAGTGCCTCTGCACAGGGTGCGAGCGGCGGTGCCACTGCCCTCATGCTCGTGCACGGTATTAGTGATTCGTGTGTGCCGTACCAGCAATCGGTGCGGGTGTATCAGGCGCTGCGCACGCGGCAGGTGCCTACCGATTTGGTGCTGGTTCCGGATGCCGAACACGGGGATTCGCGCTGTTTTAGCCCCGATATTGTTCAGCAGATGCTGCAGTTCTTCAACCGTACTGTTTAGTTCAACCGCGCTTTCTAGAACCGCGCTGTCCGGTCTGGGTGATTGATCAGAAAGTAATCGACCAGATGCGGGTTTAGCGAACGCGGCGGTTCACGTATTCGTGCTCAAGGCGGTAGCGTTCGAGGTCATCAAAAGCAACGCGACGGTGCGTGTTAATGCGCTCGAACGGAATATCTCCGCGCTCCAGCAGGCGAACAACGGTCGGGCGGGATACGCCCAGGTAGTCTGCCGCCTCCTGCGTGGTCATGAGGCGGTCCTGGCGTACCACACAGACATCCTTACGGTCGGCGAATGCGCGCGCTACGGAGGTGAGGGGTCCGTACATTTCGGGAGAAATCTGTACGCGCTCGCCGTCGCCGGTGACCAGGTAGAGGGTTTCTTCGGCGCTGAGGCGGTCGAAGTGGGTGCGCAGACTCGCGTGAACGAGGGCTTGGAAGAGTTCTTCGCAGCGGTGGTGAATTTCTTCGTGCTGTCCGTCTTCGTAGCAATCCAACACTGCAACACGTGTTGCCGGGTACGTCTTTGGTGATGGCATAGTCACTCCTTCGTTACTGTGTTATTCACCACTGTAGCAGTTGAACGAAACTATCGAAAGAAAGTTAAGAAGCGCAGTTAATTCGCATCTACGGTGCATAAAATTCAGATGAATAATTATTAATTCTGTAGATAGCATTTGATGTCATTTATTATACATTAACTGCTCTCCTGGGTGTCTGTATTCCCCCGCCGCCCACCCCGGGGTTCCCGCGAACAACCCCAAATATGACAAACAAAGCACACCCCAAGCCCACCGCGGGCAAGGCGAGTACACTGGATAGGATATGTCTGAGCAGAAATCCACGAAGAAACACGCAGATACTTCTAAGGCCCCCCGCACCGCCCCCACCATGGCGAGCATGGCCGCCGCAATCCACGCGGCAAAGGTACGAACCTCCGAAAAGACCGCAGAAAAAGCCGCTGGCAAGACCGCAACTACTGAGAACAACGCGGTAAAAAACGGCGCCCCAAAGAAGGGCGCACAGAAGAACAGTGCCCAGAAGAATAACGCAGACCGCAAGAACTCCTCCCGGGGCACCTCCGAACGCAACTCCAACGCCTCCCGCTCCAACCGACGCGCAGGCGGTCCCAACCGCGCCCGCAAGCAGGGCAACCAGCAGGGTATCCAGCAGGGCGATAACAAGGGCAACCAGCAGAACCGCCCGGCACCGCGCCGCTACGAGCCGCTCATTCCCGAGGTCATCACCTACCCTGAAGAGCTGCCCGTCAGCGAACGTCGCGAAGACATCATGAACGCGATCCGCGACAACCAGGTTGTCATCATCGCGGGTGAAACCGGCTCCGGTAAGACCACCCAGATCCCCAAAATGTGCCTCGACCTGGGCCTGGGAGAGAAGGGCCTCATCGGCCACACCCAGCCGCGCCGACTCGCCGCACGCTCCGTGGCCGAACGCATCGCCGAAGAACTCGGCCAGAAAATCGGCGAAACCGTCGGCTACCAGGTGCGATTCACCTCCGAAGTGGGCGAACACAGCGCTATCAAGCTCATGACCGACGGCATTCTGCTCGCCGAAATTCAAAACGACAAGCTGCTGCGCCGCTACTCCACCCTCATCATTGACGAGGCGCACGAACGCAGCCTGAACATTGACTTCATCCTCGGCTACCTCAAGCGCATCCTGCCGCAGCGCCCGGATCTGAAGGTCATCATCACCTCCGCGACCATCGACCCGGAGCGTTTCGCACGCCACTTCTCCCCCAGCTACGTGCCGGGCAAGGGCATCGTCGACGAAAACCTCAGCGCCGAAGAACGCGAAATCGCCGAAGCGATTCTGCCCGACGATGCGCCACCCATCATTGAGGTGTCCGGCCGAACCTACCCCGTGGAAATCCGCTACCGCCCCCTCGAAGGCGACGAGCTCTACCTGGATGACGAGGAAGTGGCCGAAGACCGCGACCCCACCGACGCGATTCTCGACGCCATCAAGGAGCTCTCCAAGGAGGCACCCGGAGATATCCTCATCTTCTTCTCCGGCGAGCGCGAAATCCGCGACGCCAAGGACGCCATCGAGGCAATGGTTCTCAAGTCGCCGCGACTGAACTACGAAGTGCTGCCCCTGTACGCGCGCCTCTCGCTCGCCGAACAGCACCGCGTGTTCTCCCCCGGATCGCGCCCGCGCATCGTGCTCGCCACGAACGTTGCTGAAACCTCGCTGACCGTGCCCGGCATCAAGTACGTCATCGACACCGGCACCGCCCGCATCTCGCGCTACTCCGCGCGCACCAAGGTTCAGCGTCTGCCCATCGAGCGTATCTCGCAGGCCAGCGCCAACCAGCGTTCGGGCCGATGCGGCCGCGTCAGCGACGGCATCGCCATCCGCCTCTACTCCGAGGAAGACTTCAACTCACGCCCCGAGTTCACCGACCCCGAAATTCTGCGCACCAACCTCGCAGCCGTCATCCTACAGATGATCGCAATCGGCGTGGTTCGCGAACCCGGCGACATCTCCCGCTTCCCGTTCGTGCAGCCGCCCGCATCCCGCGCTATCAACGACGGCGTGAACCTGCTCCGCGAGCTCGGCGCGCTCACCGAACGCCCCCGCAGCCCCCGCAAGGGCCGCGGCAATAGCGCAACCCTCACCGCCATCGGCCGAGCCATGGCGGCATTCCCCGTGGACCCGCGCCTGGCCCGCATGATCATTGAAGGCGGCCGCCGCAACTGCGCCAAGGAAATGATGGTGCTCGCCGCCGCCCTGACCATCCAGGACCCGCGCGAGCGCCCCGCCGACGTGCGCGCAGAAGCCGACGCGATGCACGCCCGCTTCGTCGACGACACCTCCGACTTCTCCTCCTTCCTGCTGCTCTGGGACTACATCAACGAGCAGCAGGCGGCGCTGTCCTCCTCGCAGCTACGCAAAATGTGCCACCGCGAATACATCAACTACCTGCGCATCCGCGAATGGCAGGACCTCTTCGCCCAGCTGCGTGAAATGGGACGCACCGCCAACATTCACGCCAGCGGCGGTCGCGATATTAACGCCTCCGCGCACGAGGTAGACATCCACAAGAGCCTGCTCACCGGCCTGCTCTCGCACGTGGGCGTCAAAGAAGAACGCGAGAAGGACTCCAAGGGACGTACTCGCGGCCCCCGCGAATACCTCGGCGCACGCGGCACCAAGTTCGCGATTTTCCCCGGCTCCGGCCTGTTCAAGAAGGGGCCCGACTGGGTGCTCTCCGCCGAACTCGTCGAAACCTCCCGCCTATGGGCGCGCACCAACGCCGCCATCGAACCGCAGTGGATCGAAGAGGTCGGCAAGCACCTCATCAGCGTGCAATACTCCGAACCGCACTGGTCCCTCAGCTCTGGCGCGGCCGTCGCCTACGCCAAGGGCACCCTCTTCGGCCTGACCATCTACGCCGACCGCCCCGTGCAGTACGCCCGCGTGGACGCCGCCGCAGCCCGCGAACTGTTCATCCAGTCCGCCCTCGTCGAAGGCCAATGGCACACCCAGCACAAGTTCTACCTGCGCAACCAGCGCGCCCTCGCCGAAGTCGAAGAACTCGAAGCACGCCTGCGCCGCCGCGACCTGCGCGTGGACGACTCCGTGCTCTTCGCCTTCTACGACGCCCGCATCCCCGCCCACGTCACCGACGTGCGCGCCTTCGACAAGTGGTGGAAGCAGGCCCGTCTCGAAGACGACAACTACCTGGACTTCAACCCCGAAAAGCTCATCAACGAGGAAGCCGCCGACTACGACGACTCCCAGTTCCCCCGCCAGTGGGTGCAGCGCACCGACAGCGGCGAACTGACCCTCGACCTGCGCTACGAATACGCCCCCACCGCCGGCATCGGAGGCGCCCGCACCGACGCCGCCAAGCGCGACGGTGTGGCAGTGCAGGTACCGATTCTCTTCCTCAACCAGCTGAGCCCCGAACCGTTCCGCTGGCAGATTCCCGGCCTGCGCCACGAACTCGTCACCGCGCTCATCAAGTCGCTGCCCAAGGCGATCCGACGCAACTTCGTACCCGCACCCGACGTAGCACGCGCCGCCTGCGCCGCCCTCGAGGAGGACTACTCCCCCGCCACCGACGAGCTCATCCCCTCCCTGGCACTCGTACTACGCCGCCTGCGCGGCGTCGTTGTCGAGCCCGAAGCCTTCAACTGGGACGCCGTGCCCGAACACCTGAAAATGGGATTCCAGGTGCGCAACGCACGCAACAAAATCCTGGGCGAAGGCAAAGACCTGCGCGCCCTGCAGCAGCAGCTCCACAAGGAAATTCGCGGCGCCCTCGCCGACTCCCTCGGCGCATCCGACGACACCATGGCAAAAATGGTGGCGCTCGCGCAGGGTGGTTCGGGTAACTCGGGTAGCTCCGCGGCTTCTGCCAAGAAAAGCGCGAAGAACGCTCAGAGCGGCACCGCTCAGGTAGCCGATGCGCACGGCTCGCAGGTACGCGAAATCAGCGGCCTCACCGAATTCCCCGCCGATCTCTTCCCCAACGGAGAAATCCCCCGCAAGGTACAGCGCATCATCGCCACCCAGGCAGTCAACGGATACCCCGCCCTCGTCGACGAAGAAACCAGCGTGGGCCTGCGCATCTTCCCCACCGAAGCCGAACAGCTCCACGCACAGCGCCGCGGCATCATCCGCCTGCTCCAGCTGCAGGTGCCCTCGCCCGTACGCTACGTGAGCGAACACCTCTCCCACAAGGAGAAAATCGTCTTCACGCAGAACCCGCACGGCTCCATCGACGAACTCATCCGCGACTGCACCGTCGCGGCACTCGACCACCTCGTGCCGCACACCCCCATCTTCACTCACACCGAATACAGCGAACTCTACGAGCACGTGCGTGCCGAACTCATCGAGACGGTCTTCGACGTCACCAAGCTCGTCGCCGAAATCCTCTCCGAAGCCACCGCGCTGAAGAAGGCAATCAAGAAGGCAACCTCGCTGACGACCATGCACGCCGTCTCCGACGTGAAGGCACAGATGGAGAACCTCGTCTACCCCGGATTCGTGGCGAAAACCGGCTACGACCAGCTGGTTCACATCCCGCGCTACCTCAAGGCCGCCCAGGTGCGCCTGACGAAGCTCGGCCCGAACCTGCACCGCGACAACCAGCTCATGCTCACCGTGCAGGACCTGGAAGACTCCTACGATAACGCGGTCAAGTCGCTACCGGCAGGCACCATCGTGCCGGATGCACTCCGCCGCGTGAACTGGATGATTGAGGAGCTGCGCGTCAGCTTCTTCGCCCAGGAGCTTGGTACCGCCTACACGGTCTCTGAGAAGCGCATTGCGAAGGCTCAGCGTGAGGCGCTGGACGCTATCAAGCGCTAATTCCGGGAATACAGTTAGTTGCGGACGGCGGTACTCGTCCTCGCTCCTACAGGGGCACCCGCCCTCGCAGAGCTCGGGCACCCTGATGTCGCTACGGACGACACCGCCTGTCCGCGGTAGGTTCCCGCCTCAGCTTGCGCTGTGAACAGCAAAGAGTCCCCCGCACGATTACCTCGTGTGGGGGACTCTTCTATCTCTATGGTTTTCTTCACCCGGTGGGTCGGCAAGCCATGCACTTCCTCCGCTCCTGCAGGGGCACCCGCCGCACCCGGACGCTCCGCTCTTCCTCGCTTCGCTGCGGAGAGCGCCCGGGGCGGCACCCTGATGTCGCTTCCGGAAGGCATAGCTGCCTCCACCCGCGAATTGGCAAGAGCAACCAGGACGGTTAGGCAGCCGCCTCGCAGAAAGTTACCGTCACCGAACCGTTACCGCGCTCGCGCATCCACTGCGGCGCGTTCTCAGCCGAAACGATGGAGCCATCAGTCACGGACGGTGCAATGTACGAGCCGCCCGCGCCACCGGCGCCGCCCTGCATCGTGTAGCCGATGCCCTGACGCACGCCGGTCGGGCTGTTCAGCCACTTCTGGGTCAGCACAATCGAGGAGACAGACTGTGCCGCACCGGAACCGCCACCACCGTAGCCTGCGCCGCCACCGCCGGACACCACGGACTGGTAGCCGTTGAAGTTCTGCGCGTACGCGCCCTCGTCGTTGTAGACGTCCAGGTCCCAGCTGCGGTCCTCGTAGGTGCCCTTCTCGTGCACGCTGGCGGGGTTCTCATCCAGCTGGTAGGAGTACGCGCCCGCACCATCGCCGCCGTTGCCCGCGAAGCCACTCGTGCCCGCGTTACCGGCAACAAACTGGCTGAACAGCACCTGGTTGTTGGTGGTTTCAAAGCCAATGATGGGGCCGCTTGCCGGCAGGGTGCCCGCCGCGCCACCGGCACCGCCAACGCCCGCTGCGCCACCGAAACCGGAGTTATAAGTCAGGACTTTAGAGCGTTCAGCGTTGTAGACTTCGTAGCCGGAGGTGCCGTTGGAACCTGCCGCCGCGGAGGCGCTACCCGCCGCGTCGAACTGCGGGGATGCGTCCGAGCCGAGGGGCGCCACACCGGCGTCGATCTGACCGTTGAAGTTGGAGTACCAGGGGTCTGCGTAGGACACGCCGGAGGTGGTCATGCCCGCACCGCCACCGCCGCCTGCTACAGCTACGATGACGCCGTCGATGAGCAGTGCGGAGGAGCCACCGCCTGATGCGGCGTAGACCTGGCTCTTGGAGTTTGCCGGGTCCGCGTACTTAGCGTCAACCTGCGAGGTGATGGTGGCGGGGATGGTGTAGGCGGGTACGGAGCCGCCGTTGCCGTAGCCTTCACCGCCTGCGGTGGGGGTGAGGGAGCCGTCACCGATACCGCCTGCCGCGGCGATGATCTGCACGGTGGAGCCGGGGGTTACGGGGATGATGCCGCTGACCTTCGCGCCGGAGCCAGCGGGGGTCATGCGGTTGTTGGTGCCGCCTGCGCCGCCGACCAGTTCAAAGTGGAGCTTGTGGACATTGTCGGGCACTGCGAAGGTCTGCACGGTCTTGGTGCCTTCTTCGGTGCCGGAGATGTTGTACGCCGGGTGTGCGGCGAGGGTGCAGTCGTTGGTTGCGGCGACGGATGCCGCGTAGGAGGGGATGGTTGCGGAGGCGGCGACGACGGGTGCCGCCCAGGCTGCACCGGCGACGAGCTTGCGGCGGGTCAGAGATGTAGACATGGTATGCCCTTTATTCGGGTGGGGTGATGTGTTTGTGGCGCGGATGCGGGAGCCTGCAGGCCTGCGCCCGGACGCCGAGGAAAAGCATACCTTGAACCTCAGCTTTAACATAAATCCCTGGCTAGCCCACTGTGCGGGAGCTTTAGGACACCTCGCGCCGCTCCCTTCCTTCGCTCCTGCAGGGGAACCCGCCACGCCCGGACGCTCCGCTTCTCCTTGCTTCGCTGCGGAGAGCGCCCGGGCGGGCACCCTGATGTCGCTTTCGGAAGGTGCGGCTTTATGCGAGCCGCAGGTTCCGTCCGCGTACGCAACGCCAGCAGAGGGTCTGCAGGTTCTCGGGCTCGTTGTTGCCGCCTTCGGATAGCGGAATCTTGTGGACGACCTCTAGGATGAGGATTCGTTCACGCATGATGGAGTTGCCGCATCCGGGGTTTTGGCAGGTGTAGTTGTCGCGTTCTTTGATGCGTTGGCGTAGCTGCGCGGTCAGGAGGGTGCGTTCGCCGCCTTCGGGCCATGCCCAGCGTATTTTGCGTTCGAGGGTTTCGGAAAGCGCGTCGAGGGTTGGGGTGTCGAGGGTGACGGTGACAGCGCGGTTTTCTTTGCCTCCGATCGAGGTGTATTCGAAGCGGTAGACGGGGTACGGCACGGTCAGCCCCACGTGGCAGACGTTGAGTTTGTTCCAGAACTCGTCGGCGTAGTTCTTGGTGATAAATTGGGGCGGGCTGATATGTGCAATCATGTCCTCTTCGCGGCGTCGCACGTTGTCGATTGCGGTTTCGAGGCGCGCGATATCGTCGGAGAGGCGCTGTACGTCTTTGAGGGTTTGCAGGTCGGCTTCGATGTGGAAGTATTTGGTGAGGCTGCCGATGGGGTCCCGTTCGGCTTCGAGAACGACCTGTTGGGAGGAGTTATAGACGTGCGGGTGGCGTTCTTCGGGTTTCTTCCGCAGTAGCGTCTGCCAGGTTTGGGTTGTTGAACTTCGACGGTGGCGAGGTGGCCATACATGCCGTTGGTGGAGGTGCCGAGTTCGAAGATTCCGTGGGTGTAGATGTCGTGCACGTAGCTGGCGACTTCGTTGTATTCGCTGGCGAGTGTGGCGGTGCGTTGCCGGTGCGTCTGGAATTCGGGGGATGCGAAGTACCGGTTTTTGCGGATGGTCAGGATGATGCCCACGATGAGCACGATGATGGCGGCGCCGAGGATGACGTACCAGAGGGAGAAGGCGAGGCATACGGCGAAGAAGATGCCGAGCCCTTTGAGGAATTTCATGGGTGTTCCTTTGTGATACGGCGGTGTATCTGTGAGTGATAGATTTCCTCCATTAGGGTATCGGAGGTATTCGCGGCGTGCAAAGCGTTTGGTCACGTTGGAGGTGTATAGGCTTCCGCACCGCTCCCTTCCTGCGCTCCTGCAGGGGAACCCGCCGCACCCGGACGCTCCGCTCTTCCTTGCTTCGCTGCGGAGAGCGCCCGTGCGGGCACCCTGATGTCGCTTCCGGAAGGTGCGGCGCTGAGCCGCAATTTCAACCCACCTATTTGGCGGAGCCAGCAAAAGATTGAGAGGGCGACAGCCCCTCCCCCTTAAGTTCGTTATGCCGGTATCGCGCGCACAAGCCCTGCGCTTACTGAACCGGGGTCGAGTGTTTTACCTACGGGGCAGAGGGATGGTGTCCTCCGCAGTGACATCAGGGTGCCCGAAGCGAAGCGAGGGCGGGTCCCCTGTAGGAACAAGGAGGGCACCTTCCCTCCACAAACCAAGAAAATAAAAATTTAAACACAAAACCCCTTAGCCGTAAAGCTAAGGGGTTTTCCTTTGTGCGCGATACTGGGATCGAACCAGTGACCTCTTCCGTGTCAGGGAAGCGCGCTACCGCTGCGCCAATCGCGCTCACAAAACAGTTGTTTTGTTGCGAGGTGAGGACGGGATTCGAACCCGCGTACACGGCTTTGCAGGCCGCTGCCTAACCACTCGACCACCTCACCGCATACGCTCCACGAGGGAACGCGTTCGAACTCTTGGAGTCCTTACGAGCGGTTGACGAGACTTGAACTCGCGACATCCACCTTGGCAAGGTGGTGCTCTACCAACTGAGCTACAACCGCATATCAGCGTATTCAATTTGAATCATTCCGTTGGAGTTTTTCGCTCCGTCGTGCTGACAGGTAAATACTATACGGGGTTTTTGAGTGTTTGCCAAATCCTTTGCCAATTACCCTATGTTCCGCATGTTTCCGGGGAAGAACGGGGTATTTGGGCTCGTTTTTGAGGTGCGCGAGCAAAATTTATTTTCATGGTGCCGGTCACATTTTTGGGGTTTTGGGGTGGTTACTGTTCCCGTGAGGGCAGCAGCGGGCACACGATGTCCTCCACGATGTCTGCAGAACGTCCGCAAAATTTTTCGCAAGGACACGAAAAGGAGGGGTGGGGAACCTGGTTCCCCGCCCCTCCTCTATGAAATCCGCACCGGCAAATACGCCGGGATCATGTTTTTCTGGAATCTTTTTAGAGCTCTTCGAAGAAGAGGCGTTCGTAGACCTTGCGGGCGTTGCGGGTTTGGCGCAGGTAGTCCTCTTCGAGGGCGCGTGCGCTGCCGGCCGGGTATCCGCACCAGCGGGCGATTGCTTCCAAGTCGGCGCGTCCCGAGGGTAGGGTGTCGGATTGGCGCACGCCGCGCAGTACGTTGCCGCCGCGGATCTTCGTGGCGAGTAACCAGGCGCCACTGAGGATTTCCGCATCCGCAGCATCGACCAGTCCCGCCTCAACCGCCGCATCCAGCGCCTTCAGCGTGGAGGTGGTGCGCAGCTCCGGCACGGCGTGTGCGTGGCGCAGCTGTACGAGCTGGACCAGCCATTCCACGTCGGAGAGGCCGCCGCGGCCGAGCTTGAGCTGGCGGGTGCGGTCGGCACCGTGAGGCATGCGTTCGTTTTCAACACGCGCCTTCATGCGACGAATCTGCTGCACCTGCTCGGGCGTGAAGGTTGCCGGGTAGCGGTACGGGTCGATGAGCTCCACGAATGCCTCGCCGAGCGCCTCGTCGCCGGCGATGGGGCGGGCGCGGGTGAGCGCCTGGAACTCCCAGGTTTCCGCCCAGCGTTCGTAGTAGGAGCGGTAGGAGTCCAGGGAGCGCACGATAGCGCCCTGCTTGCCTTCGGGGCGCAGGTCGGCGTCCACTTCGAGGGGCCGTTCGGCGCGAATGGCGGGCTTGACGGGCTGCTTGAGGAGCGCCAGGGTGCGATTGACGATACGTGCCGCCTGTTCCTGTGCGGCGTCTTCGTCGGCCCCGTCGAGGGGTTCGTGGACGAACATGACGTCCGCGTCGGAGCCGAAGCCGTTCTCGGCGCCGCCGAGGCGGCCCATGCCGATGACGGCGATGCGGGTGAGCAGCTTCTCCCCCGCTGTCTCCTCAGCTTCGGCGGGTTCGGCGCCTTCCGGTGCCGCCTGGAGTTCACGCAGGGCAATCTGTAGCGCCGCACCGATCGTGCACTCGTCGATGGCGGCAAGACCGGCGCAGGTGTCCTCAACGTCGACGATGCCCAGGGTCCAGCCCATGGCGGTGCGCAGGGTTTCGCGGCGGCGCAGGTAGCGCACGGCGCGCATCGCCTCGGCGGCGTCCGCGTGGCGTGCCAGCAGGGAGGAAATCTCGGAAGCGAGCGCTTCTTCCCCCAGCGGTTTGAGGTCGGCGACCTTGTCCAGCCAGGCGATGGAGGCGGAGGCATCCTCGAGCAGGTCGGTCATGGGGCGCGAGCTGGAGAGTAGCTGGCTGAGGCGTTCGGCGGCTGCGGGTGAGTCGCGGAGCATGCGCAGGTACCAGCTGGTGCTGCCGAGCGATTCGGAGACGATGCGGAATCCGAGCAGGCCGGCGTCCGCGTCCACACCGCGGGCGAACCAGCCCAGTAGCACGGGCATGAGGTGCCGCTGAATGTCTGCACTGCGGGAAAGTCCCGTGGTGAGTGCCTTGATGTGGCGCATGGCGCCGCGCGGGTCGCGGTAGCCGAGGGCGGCCAGACGGTCCTGTGCCGCCTGTTCGCTGAGCACCACTTCGTCGCGGCTGAGTGTGGAGACGGCGGCGAGCAGCGGGCGGAAGAAGATCCGCTCGTGCAGAGAACGGACGTTCCGTTTAATTTTCTGCCATGCCTTGAGCATCTGCTCGGCGGAGAGCGTGCCGTTGCGTTCCGGGGAGAGGATCGAGCGGGCGAGGGCGCGCTGTTCGGCGTCCTTCTCGGGCATCAGGTGGGTGCGGCGCAGCTGCTGCAGCTGGATGCGGTGCTCGAGCACGCGCAACTTCTTGTAGTCGCGGCTGAACGCTTCGGCGTCGGTGCGGCTAATGTAGCTGACGGCGGTCAGTGCCGCGAGGGAATCCACGGTGGATTTGGTGCGCACGGCGGGGTCGGTTCGACCGTGCACGAGCTGCAGCAGCTGCACGGTGAACTCAATATCGCGCAGGCCGCCCGGGCCCAGCTTAATCTGGCGGTCCACCTGGTTCGAGGGAATATTGTCGGTCACGCGGGCGCGCATCGCCTGCACGGATTCCACGAAGGATTCACGGGCGGCGGACTCCCACACGAAGGGGTCAATGGCGCGGGCGTAGCGGGCACCCAGCTGCGCCGAACCGGCGATGGGGCGCGCCTTGAGCAGCGCCTGGAACTCCCAGTTTTCTGCCCAGCGCTTGTAGTACTGAACGTAGGATTCGACGGTGCGAACGAGCGGGCCGTCTTTGCCCTCGGGGCGCAGGTTCGCGTCGACCTCCCAGAGGGCGGGTTCGGGTGCGGGGCCCATGATGGCGCGGGTGAGAGCGTGCACGAGCTCCGTGCCGATGGTGGAACATTCGTTCTCGGTGAGATTGAACGGGGCACTCTCCCCCTCTGTCCCGGCATGAGGCGCGGCGCCAGCGGCGACGGCGGGTTCCACGGGCGCAACCACGTACACCACGTCAACGTCAGAGATGTAGTTCAGCTCGCGGGCACCGCACTTGCCCATGCCGATAATCGCCAAGTCCAGGGCGTCTACGGCCTCGCCGCGGCGAGGAGCCGCCAGGCCGGGGCCCAGCCCCTCCGCCACTTCGGTGCGGGCAATGGCGAGCGCACCCTCCAGCGCGGCGGCGGCCAAATCGGCGAGGTGACGACCGATGGTGGGCATCATTTCGACAGGGTCTTCGCAGCACACGTCAAGCAGGGCGATGCGCGCCAGGGCGGCGCGGTAGGCGACGCGCAGGGTCACGTAGCCGTCTTTGCCGGTCTGCTCGGCGGCAGCGCGCGGACGCTCCGCGTGGGGGTCGGCACCGAGGGCGGTGAGGATGTCACGGCGGTAGGGGGTGTCCAGCGGTGCGATGGGGGTCAGGAATTCCCCGTCGGTTTCCGGCAGAATCGACGCCGGGTGCTGGGAGCGAATCAGCGCGCTCTCAGCCGGGTACACCTGCGTGTCGAAGAGCGGGTCAATGTGTTCGGGGCGGCGGTAGAGAAAATCGCCAATCGCCTGGGATGCGCCGAGCAGGCGGTACATGCCGAATTCTTTGTCGCCGCGGTTGGCGCGTTCGGCGACCGCCGGGTGCTTCTCGATGAGACGCACGAGGGCGGGCAGGGCAATATCCGGTGAGGGTGCGAGGCGCAGCCCGGCAAAGAGCGCATCCTGCGAGACGTGCTTCAGTTCGGGTGCGTTGAGCCAGCGTTCTGCCTTGGACGGGTCGTGGAAGCCGGTGGCAATCATGCGGGTGTGCAGGCGCAGCTGTGCTTTGCGTTCGGCTTCGGCGCGCTGTTCGTCGTCGAGCGCATCGGGGGCGATGTCGGTCAGCGGCTTGGGTTCTTTGGCGGGGTCAACAATGCGGATGAGCCCGGTGACCGGGTAGTGAGAGCTGTCAGTCATAGCGTGAGAACTGTGGGTAGAGAGTATAAATTTCGGCGGGATAAAAAGCGATGCTGATACACCTGTGGGCGGTACCCGCCGGCGTGTTACCGGTAGCGGGTACCGCCCTGAGGCTGTCAGCGCTCACTCATCCTGTGAGGAGGTGAGAGGATCCAGCCGTTAGAGGATTCCGAGGTTGTGCTTGAGCTCGTAGGGGGTCACCTGAGCCTGGTACTGGTCCCAGTCGGCGCGCTTATTGCGCAGGAACTGCTCGAAGACCTGCTCGCCCAGAACCTCCGCCATGAACTCGGATTCTTCGGTGATATTGATGGCTTCACGCAGGGACGCGGGCAGCGGGTTGTAGCCCATGGCGCGGCGTTCGGCGTTGGTCATGGCGGCGAGGTCTTCGGTCACGGCGGGCATGAGCGGGTACTCGTTTTCGATGCCCTTCAGGCCTGCTGCGAGAATCACCGCGTAGGCGAGGTACGGGTTCGATGCTGAGTCCAGGCCGCGGTACTCGATGCGGGCGGACTGCATCTTGTTCGGCTTGTACAGAGGCACACGCACGAGGGCGGAGCGGTTGTTGTGACCCCAGGAGACGTAGGAGGGTGCCTCGCCGCCGCCCCAGAGGCGCTTGTAGGAGTTGATGAACTGGTTGGTGACCGCGGTGAATTCGGGGGCGTGCTTGAGCACACCGGCGATGAAGTGGCGCGCGGTCTTGGACAACTGGTATTCGGCGCCGGCTTCGAAGAATGCGTTGGTGTCGCCTTCGAAGAGGGAGAAGTGGGTGTGCATGCCGCTGCCGGCGTACTTGGTGAAGGGCTTGGGCATGAAGGTTGCGTACATGCCCAGCGAGTAGGCGACTTCCTTGATGACGGTGCGGAAGGTCATGACGTTGTCGGCGGTCTGCAGGGCGTCGGCGTGGCGCAGGTCGATTTCATTCTGGCCGGGGCCGGTTTCGTGGTGGCTGAATTCGACGGAGATGCCAACTTCTTCGAGCATGGTCACTGCCTTGCGGCGGAAGTCCTGCACGATGCCGCCGGGGGTGTGGTCGAAGTAGGATTCGTAGTCCACGGGCACGGGGAATCCATCAGCGCCGAGCTTGGAGGATTCGAGCAGGTAGAACTCAATTTCGGGCGAGGTGTAGCAGGTGAAGCCCATCTCCGCTGCCTTGTTGAGCACGCGCTTGAGCACGCCGCGGGTGTCGGAGGCGCTAATCTCACCGTCGGGGGTGAGCACGTCACAGAACATGCGGGAGGTGTAGTCTTCCTCGCCGCGCCAGGGCAGGATCTGGAAGGTGGAGGGGTCCGGCTGCAGCAGCATGTCAGATTCGTAGATGCGGGAGAAACCCTCAATCGAGGAGCCGTCAAAGCCCAGGCCCTCATCGAAGGCGCTTTCTACTTCAGCCGGTGCGAGCGCAACGGATTTGAGGGTGCCGACCACGTCGGTGAACCAGAGGCGGATGAAGCGGATGTCGCGCTCTTCGATGGTGCGCAGTACGAATTCCTGTTGGCGGTCCATGAGTTGCCCTCTCGGTGCGGGCGCGCATCCGCGTGGTACCCGTCTGTGGGTGGCGGAGGCGCGCTAAATTTGCTGCCGAGGTGTGGAAGACCCTGCTGCGGAAAGCCCTGCATGTCCCATGGGATTCCAGAGGATTCCAGGGGGTTCCGCAGTGTTGCGTGCCAGCGGTGCTGGCGCCTCCTTGCCCCGGCGTGTGTCCTGTTGTTATCTAGCCTATCGGGTTCTGCTCTGTGGCGGGCGGGTGGGAGGTTTCGTTTGTGTAAATTCTCTTTTTCTGCGCCGCGGTAGCTCAGATTCTGGGCGATGCGAGGAGGGGCGCTCCCCCGCTTTTTCTGCGGTGTGGGTTTTACTCAGATGCCAAGCAGGTTCAGATACTTAGCATATGACGGTTCTCGGGGCGGGGAGCGGGGTCGCCTTGCGATAATGGGGGTATGCTACATTCCATTCTTCCCTCGACTGTGCAGTTTCCGTCGGTGCAGTTTCCATTGGCGCAGCTTCCGCTGGCGACCAGCATCGTTGCCGCTGATCCTACCGGTTTAGAGTGGCTACTACTTATTGCCGCCCCCATTGTTTTCTTGGTGTTGTACCTGGTCTGCCTTTTTGCGGTTGCGGTCTTTGGCCCGACAGTCATGAAGAACAGCAAGTCTGGTGGCACGACCTACCTGCTGGATCGCCCCTCCCGCGTGGCGTTTAGGACTCGCACCGTGGCGCTCTTTGCGGTGGTGGGTGCGTTTGTAGAGCTTCTTTGGCTCGGTTATACGGGGCGCGTGGGGTCGATGGCGGTCATTCCGATCCTGCTCTTCACGTGGTCGTGGAAGTACATTTTCTTCTTCCTGCCGCTTCAGCTGATTCGTGCCTGGTATGTTCACGCAAGCCGCGGCAAATATGATGCGCTGTCGGCTGAGGGTGCTCAGCGCCGTGAGAAGCTGAACCGTAAGAGCGCTTACGAGGTGTCGAAGATGATGCAGCGTAACCCGCAGCAGTCGCCATGAATAAGGAGCTGCATACGCTGGCGCGCGGTCAGAAGATTGCGGGTGTACGTCCGTTCCAGAATCTTGACGAGGCGGGCAAGAAGCGCCGCACGAACTATACGGTGGAGCTGGCTGTGGCGCTCATGCAGGCGCGTGCCATGAACCCCGGTAAGCTCCCTTCGGAGGCGTTCGGTGAGAGCATCCTGGGTATGGGTGTTGGCATTGCGTCTGATCGGGCGGTGGAGCAGACCTGGCTGACGCTGTGCACGGAGCGTGTCAACGCGCCGGATGCGCCGAACTACCCGGATTCGCTGGGGCCGGTGGCGGCTCGTTTTTCGCTGTTTACCACGATGTCGCTGTTGCATCCGGTGATGGGTCGCCCCTATTCGCCGTTTACTGCGCCGGATGCGCGCCGTTTTGTTCCGCGTGATTTCTCGGCGGATACCGTGCTGTTGAAGACTGAGGAGCTGGGCAAGAAGGCTCTGATGCAGAGCGCGATTTTCCGTCAGCTTCATGAGCGTCTTCTGCCGTTGCATCAGCAGCAGCCTCAGCTGGTGGATGGTCGCGCCCTGGCATATTGCGGTGCCCTGCTGTTGACTGTTGCGAAGGCTGAGGCGGAGAGCCAGCGTCTAACGAGCCAGATTCTGGCGGCGGCGGCTTCGGAGCGCGGCATCCTGTCCTACGGTTTGTTCTCGCAGATTTCTGAGGATTATCAGTGTGTTCAGCGTCTGCTGAATCTGATGGTGAAGGCGACCGCCGACATTGAGCGTTTCCTGAACGCGGTGGAGGCGCTGGTGCAGATGCATTCTGGCCCGGTTCAGCCGTCCGGTATTGCGTACGAGAAGGCGCAGATGGAGTACATTGCCGCTCTTCTGGACGTTATTGTCTTCTCTTCGCACGCCCCGCTTGCCGGTTCTATTCAGGCGTCTTACGCCCTGCTGAAGGCAGACTATGAGGCGTTTACGTTCAACACTACCGATGAGTTGAGCCGCAGCTACTGGTTGCAGTACGCGAAGAACGCGGTGAGCGCCTGCGATACGGGCCTGTCCCAGGGCTATGAGGGTTTCTTCGATAACGATGCGGCACTCCCTGCGTGGGAGTCCTACGCGGAGGACGTCGTGAAGGAAGTCTGCACCTACTCGATTACGCAGCTGTATTGGGATGCTCTGGTGCAGCAGGCGCTCATTCAGCGCGATTTGCCGCGCGAGTTTGAGGAGGCCGCCCTCGCCATTCCGGAGCTTCTGCGCAAGAACACGAATGCATCGTTCCCGACCTACTACATTAACCTCATCTGGAACTAGGCATAGTTGTTCCCTCGTGGTGAGCGGTACGCCAGGTTGGAGCCGTGCAGGGTTAGAATAGTCAGCATGACTACTGAGCGTTCTTCCGAGATCTCTTCGCCCTACGCGGCACAGCCTGCCGCTACCTCCGCGGCGGCTCCCGCGACTGCTTCTGCGTCGAAGCCTTTTGACCTGGACACCGTCAAGAAGGTTCGTACCGTTCACCTGGCGCAGGCTAAGGCGACCGGGCAGAAGTTCTCCATGCTGACCTGCTACGACGCCCTGACGGCGCAGATTTTTGATCGTGCCGGCATCGACATGCTGCTGGTTGGCGATTCTGCGGCGAATGTGGTGCTCGGTTACGAATCGACCCTGACCATTACCCTGGATGAGATGATTCCGCTGGTTGCGGCGGTTTCTCGCGGTGCATCCCGCGCCATGGTGGTTGCCGATCTGCCGTTTGGTTCTTATGAGCAGTCCCCGCAGCAGGCGGTGGCGAGCGCTGTTCGCCTGATGAAGGAGGGCGGTGCACACGCGGTCAAGATTGAGGCGGATGCTTCGATGGCTGAGTGGGTTCGTGCCCTGGTGCGTACCGGTATTCCGGTGGTGGCGCATGTTGGTTTCACCCCGCAGTCGGAGCATGCCCTGGGTGGTTTCCGTGTGCAGGGCCGCGGCGATGCGTCTGAGCGTGTCCGTGAGGATGCGGTGGCGCTGGCTGAGGCTGGCGCGTTCTGCGTGCTCATGGAGATGGTGACCTCCCAGACCGCGCAGCTGGTGGATGAGGCTGTGGGCGCTGTGCCGACCATCGGTATTGGTGCCTCGAATGTGACGACCGGTCAGGTGCTGGTGTGGCAGGACATGATGGGTGTTCGTTCCGGTCGCGTGCCGCGTTTTGTGAAGCAGTTTGCGCAGGTTGGCCAGGTTATGGAGGACGCTGCGCGTGCTTATCGTGAGCAGGTTCGTTCGGGTGAGTTCCCGGCGGCTGAGCACAGCTTTGAATAGGCTTTAGGTTTAGAAGACAGCTTGAGACAAAGCGAAGCCCCCGTATCCGGTGTTCCGGGTTCGGGGGTCTTGCTGTATCTATTTTTCTGCCTCTGTTAGACGCCTCTATTAGAGGCATACGTGCAGAACGTTCGCTGGGCTTTAGAGCAGGGCTTTAGAGCAGGCCGCCGTCCTTCTCCCATGCCTCGTTGCGTTCGCGGGCGCGGTCCATGGCGTGGGCGGCTTCTTCGTAGGTCTTGAAGGGGCCCCACAGTGAGGTGACGGCGCTCTGCTGGCCGCGTTCAACCTCGCCGGTTTTGAGGTTGTACCAGTACTCTTCGGGGTGCGGGCTGGTGGCTTCGGTCGCGGAGTTCAGGGTCTTTTCGACCGCCGATTCGATGGCTTCGCTCAGGTGGTTTTTCTTCTCGCTCATGGGTTCTCCTTCGACGGTATTGAGTCAGTATGTCTAGCATCTCACGCGCCCAGGTTCGTGGCAATGAGGCGGGCGAAGCTTCTCGCGGCGTTCCTCCCCTTTTCTCATGTCTTCTCCTCCGCTCCCCGCCGCGCGGTTTTGCCGCTAGGGTGTATGGAATTTTATTCACAATCTGGGAAAAAGGTACGGCTTATGTATCCGCCGCTTTTTAGCGCCCCCGCAAGGGACACAACCCGCCCACGCCCGGTAAGATGAAACTATGTCTTCAACCAAAACGAATACTTCGCATAATCTTCCCGCAGAGCCCGGTCGAGCACCCGTCGGTTGCCTGACCCCCGGACGCGTCACCCCCATGCGCCCGGTCCCCTCGCACATTGTTCGCCCCGAGTACGTGGGTAAGCCCACCGCCAACGAGGGTAACGACTCGAACATGTACACCCCCGAGGAAGTTGAGCGGGTTCGCGCAGCCGGCAAGATCGCGGCAGGCGCCATCGTTGAAGCATCCAAGATTTGCGTACCCGGCACCACCACCGACGAAATTGACGTGCTGGTCCACGAGTACATTTGCGACCACGGCGCGTACCCCTCCACCGTGGATTACCGCGGCTACCCCAAGTCCGTGTGCACCTCCCTGAACGAGGTCATCTGCCACGGCATCCCGGACTCCACCGTGCTGGAGGACGGCGACATCCTCAACCTGGACGTCACCGCATACCTGGACGGCATGCACGGCGACACCAACAAGACCCTGCTCATCGGCAACGTGGACGAAGAGTCCCGCCTGCTGGTTGAACGCACCGAAGAGTCCCTGAACCGTGCGATTAAGGCTGTGAAGCCGGGCCGCCAGATCAACGTGATTGGTCGCGTCATTGAGAAGTATGCGGCACGTTTCGGTTACGGCGTGGTTCGCGACTACACCGGTCACGGTGTGGGTCGTGAGTTCCACTCGGGCCTCATCATCCCCCACTACGATGCGGCACCCGCCTACGACACCGAGATTCGTGAGGGCATGATTTTCACCATCGAGCCCATGCTGACCCTCGGCACCATCGAATGGGACCTGTGGGACGACGACTGGACCGTGGTCACCCGCGACCGCAAGCGCACCGCACAGTTCGAGCACACCCTCGTGGTGACCGCTGACGGCGCAGACATCCTGACCCTGCCCTAAGCGCAGCCCTCTGGGTTTCCTACTTGTGCAGGTATTGTGCAGGTACGAGCCCAGCACCTCACTTTTATATCAATTCACCCACTGACAAGCCCGCCCACTTACCCGATTACACGGCAGTAGGCGGGGCGAAAGAGAGAGAAAACCATGAGCGAATACGCAGAACCCGGCGTCATCAACGAGCTGCCCGCCCCCACCCCCAAGGACCTGCAGATTGGTGTGGACATTGGAGGCACCGGCATTAAGGGCGGTATCGTTGACCTGCGCACCGGTAACCTCGTGTCCGACCGTTTCCGCATTGACACCCCCAAGCCTGCAACCCCCGAGGCTGTAGCTGAGGTTGTACGCCGAGTAGTTGATGAGCTGCAGGGCCGCGACCTGGCACCGGACCCCGAGTCCGCTGTCGGCATCGACTTCCCCGCAGTGGTGAAGAACGGCATGGTCTTCTCCGCAGCGAACGTGGACGACTCCTGGATCAACACCGACCTGGAACAGGTCATGAGCGAGGCTCTGGGCGGCCGCACCGTCTACGGCCTCAACGACGCTGACGCAGCCGGTCTGGCTGAGGCAACCTACGGTCAGGGCCGTAACCGTGACGGCCTGATCGCTGTCATCACCCTGGGTACCGGCATCGGCTCCGCCCTCATCAACGACGGCGTGCTGATCCCGAACACCGAGCTGGGCCACCTGGAGATTGACGGCCACAACGCCGAATCTCAGGCTTCTGCCCGTGCCCGCGAGGTGCACGAGCTGTCCTGGAAGAAGTACGGCAAGCGCCTGTACCGCTACTTCGAGCACGTACAGATGCTCTTCTCCCCCGACCTGTTCATCATTGGCGGCGGCATCTCCAAGAACCCGGAGAAGTTCATGCCCTACTTTGAGGATCAGATTCGTACCCCCATGGTCATGGCTGCCCTGCGTAACAACGCGGGTATTGTGGGTGCAGCACTGTGGGCTGGCGGCATGCTGCAGGAACGCAAGCGCCGCGGCGAAGCGTAAGGGTTTGCTTCCTGCTATCCGCCTCGGATAGCGCTTCACATACGTACGAAGGGACCGCCTTCCGAATCATTCGGAAGGCGGTCCCTTCTGTATGCCGCCGCTCATGTAGCGGCGGCTGAGCTCATTAGCTACTGGGTTAGCTAGTGGCTGTGCTAGTCAGTTACTGTGCTAGCTAGTTACTGGGCGATGCGGTCCTCACGCAGACGCGCAATCGCTTCCTCAAAGTCTTCAAGGTTCTCAAACGCCTGGTACACGCTCGCAAAACGCAGGTAGGCGACCGCGTCCAGCTTCGACAGCGGCTCCAGGATGGTCAGACCCACCTCGTGCGCGTTAATCTCCGCCAGACCGCGGGCACGAATCAGCTCCTCAACCTCCTGGGCGAGCTTCGCCAAATCGTCCTCACCCACGGGGCGGCCCTGGCATGCCTTACGCACGCCCGCGGCAATCTTCGAACGGTCAAAAGGCTCGGTCACGCCGGAACGCTTAATCACCGAAATGGTGGTGGTTTCAACGGTCGTGAAGCGGCGAGCGCAGGAGGTGCACTGGCGGCGGCGGCGAATTGCGGCGCCGTCATCGGTGGTGCGGGAATCCACCACGCGCGAGTCGGTGTGCTTGCAATAGGGGCAGTACATTCGTTTCTCCTTGGCTGGGCGCTAGCGCCCGCGTATACAGCGCTCAAGAATATTTATACCTATTCTACCGTGATATACAGCGCAGACACCGTATGTTGTGAGTGAATATACGCTCAGGGTGGACTCTGCTATGCAGAATCCACCCTGTCATTCCCCTCACGGGGGCGTTATGAGCGCGCGTTATGAGCGCGCGTTGTTAGCGTCGAATGCAGCTCGGACCGAAAATCGTCTTGATTTCACCGAAGAGGCTCGGGTTCGGTTCCACGCGCACACTCGGGTCCAGCAGCACCAGTTGCTCCTTATCGCGGGTACGCACGAGCATGCGCACATCCGCGGTGCCCTTGTGGTCGCGCAGGGTCTCCTTCAGCTCCTTCAGGTTCGCCTCGGTCACCAGGTACTCGGGTACCACGATGGTGATGGGTGCGGCGCGGCCGTCATCGCTGATTTCCAGGATCTGCAGTTCCTGCGCGCTCATGTTCACGCTGCCGTCGTCGCGGCGTTGCACGCGACCACGAATCGAGCAGATGAGGTCATCCGCCAGGGCGGCGCCCATCGTCTCGTAGGCGCGGGAGAAGAACATGACCGTAATGGTGGCGCCCGAGGGGTCTTCCAGCTCCACGGAGGCGTACTGGTTACCGCTGGACTTGGCGATACGGCGCGAAACGCCGGTGAGCATACCCGCAATGGTGACGGTTTCGCCGTCGCGCACGTGCGAGTCTTCGCCGATGATGTCGTGCACCGAATGGCTTGCGGCATCCGAGAGCGCACGTTCCAGGCCACGCAGCGGGTGGTCCGAAACGTACAGGCCCAGCATGTCACGCTCAAAGTTCAGCTTCTCACGGCGGTCCCACTCGGGCACGTCCGGGATGGTCACGGTCAGTTCGTCACCCAGGGCGTCATCCATGCCGAGGGAACCGAAGAGGTCAAACTGGCCCGCCGCCTCCTTACGCTTGACCGCCACGGCTGCGTCCACTGCCGCCTCGTGAATGAGGGACAGCGAACGGCGGGTGTGGCCCAGGTCGTCGAAAGCGCCCGCCTTAATGAGCGACTCGATGGTGCGCTTATTGCACACCTGCAGCGGCACCTTCTTCAGGAAGTCGTTGAAGGACTCGTAGCGGCCCTTCTCCTCGCGGGCGGCAATCATGCCTTCGACCACGTTCGCGCCCACGTTACGGATCGCGCCCATGCCGAAGCGGATGTCCTCACCCACGGGGGCGAAGGTCAGGGTGGACTCGTTCACGTCCGGTGCGAGCACGGTAATGCCCATGGCGCGGCACTCGTTCAGGTACAGCGCGAGCTTGTCCTTGTTATCGCCCACGCTGGTCAGCAGCGCAGCCATGTACTCCTGCGGGTAATGCGCCTTCAGGTACGCCGTCCAGTACGACACCAGACCGTACGCAGCCGTGTGTGCCTTGTTGAACGCGTAGTCAGAGAACGGCAGCAGAATATCCCAGAGCGCCTTAATAGCGCCCTCAGAGTAGCCGTTAGAAATCATGCCGTCGTGGAAAGTAGCGTACTGCTTATCCAGCTCCGCCTTCTTCTTCTTACCCATCGCACGGCGCAGCAAGTCTGCCTCACCCAGAGTGTAGTTCGCGACCTTCTGAGCAATCGCCATAACCTGCTCCTGATACACGATCAGGCCGTAGGTGGTGTCCAGAATGTCCTTCAGCGGCTCTTCCAGCTCGGGGTGGATCGGCTCGATCTCCTGCTTACCGTTCTTACGCAGAGCGTAGTTGGTGTGCGAGTTCGCGCCCATCGGGCCCGGACGGTACAGCGCCAACACTGCCGAAATGTGCTCGAACTCCTCGGGCTCCATGAGCTTGAGCAACGAGCGCATCGGGCCGCCGTCGAGCTGGAACACGCCGAGGGTGTCGCCGCGCGCCAGCAGACGGTACGATTCCGGGTCGTCCAGCGAGAGGGATTCAAGGTCCAGGTCAATGCCTCGGTTAGCCTTAATGTTCTCCACCGCATCAGAGATGATGGTGAGGTTACGCAGACCCAAGAAGTCCATCTTGATCAGGCCCAGGCCCTCACAGGTGGGGTAATCGAACTGGGTGATAACCTGGCCGTCGGCTTCGCGGCGCATCACGGGGATCACGTCCACGAGGTCCTTGCTGGACATAATCACGCCCGCAGCGTGCACACCCCACTGACGCTTCAGGCCCTCCAGGCCCTTCGCAGTCTCGAACACCTGGCCGTAAATCTTATCGACCGGGTCCTCAATGAGGGCACGCAAATCTGCCGCCTCGGCGTAGCGCTTATCCTCTTCGTTGTACACGTTCGCCAGAGCAATGTTCTTGCCCATGACGTCCGGCGGCATCGCCTTGGTGAGGCGCTCGCCCACCGAGTACGGCTGGTCCATCACGCGGGAGGCGTCCTTGAGCGCCTGCTTCGCCTTAATGGTGCCGAAGGTGACAATCTGCGCGACCTTGTCCTCACCGTACTTATCGGTCACGTAGTCGATGACTTCGCCGCGGCGACGATCGTCGAAGTCCACATCGAAGTCGGGCATGGAGACACGGTCGGGGTTGAGGAATCGCTCGAAAATCAGGTCGTGGTCGAGCGGGTTCAGCTCGGTAATGCGCATCGCGTACGCTACCATCGAGCCTGCACCGGAGCCACGGCCCGGACCCACGCGGATGCCGTTGCGCTTTGCCCAGTTGATGAAGTCGGCGACCACGAGGAAGTAGCCGGGGAAGCCCATGGAGGTAATAACCCCCACCTCGTACTCCGCCTGCTTGCGCACAACATCAGGGATACCCTGCGGGAAGCGATAGTGCAGGCCCTTTTCAACTTCCTTCACGAACCAGGATTCCTCGTTTTCGCCCTCGGGCACGGGGAAGTTCGGCATGTAGTTTGCCTTGGTGTTGAACTCCACGTTGCAGCGTTCAGCGATTTCGAGGGTGTTCTCGCAGGCACCGGGAATGTCACCAAAAATGGAGTACATTTCCTCGGGCGAGCGCAGGTAGAAGTTATCCGCGTCGAACTTGAAGCGCTTGGGGTCGGTCAGGGTCGAGCCGGACTGCACGCACAGCAGCGCCGCGTGGGCGGTGTGGTCTTCCTGGCGGGTGTAGTGCAGGTCGTTGGTCGCCACGTAGGGCAGGTTCAGCTGCTTGGCGAGGCGGTGCAAATCCTCCTGCACGTTGCGTTCAATGTCGAGGCCGTGGTCCATGACCTCGCAGTAGAAGTTGTCCTTGCCGAAGATATCGCGGAAGTCGCTCGCCGCCTGAATTGCCTCGTCGAACTGGCCCAGGCGCAGGCGCGTCTGGATCTCGCCGGAGGGGCAACCGGTGGTAGCGATCAGGCCCTTCGAGTAGGTCTGCAGCACCTCACGATCCATGCGCGGCTTGTACAGCTGACCTTCCAGCGACGCAATCGAGGAGGCACGGAACAGGTTGTGCATGCCCTCGGTGGTCTCAGCCCACATGGTCATGTGGGTGTACGCGCCACCACCGGACACGTCGTCGCGGGAGCCGTCGCCCCAGCGCACACGCGAACGGTCGGTGCGGTGCGTGCCGGGGGTCAGGTACGCCTCCACACCGATAATGGGCTTGATGTCGTGCGCCTTAGCCTGGCGCCAGAAGTCGAAGGCACCAAAGAGGAAGCCGTGGTCACTGGTCGCCATGGACTTCATGCCGAGTTCTTTAGCGTGGGTGAACAGGTCACCCAGGCGCGCGGCGCCGTCGAGCATGGAGTACTCGGTGTGCACGTGCAGGTGCGCAAAATCTTTGGTTGCCACGGATATCTCCTGAAGATGTGGGCTGGAGGATGGGCGGTGAATGTGAAGCTGTGTGCGGCGGTCCGCGGACGGCTATACCTAGCCGGGTTGTCTACCCGAGCTGTCTACCCGAGCTGAACTTTGCCCTCGCGCAGAGCGGTCAGCGCGTAGGACAGGTCGAGCGGGTACTCGCTGGTGAAGGTCACGCGTTCGCCGGTGCCGGGGTGGTCGAAGCCCAGGCGGTGCGCGTGTAGCCACTGTCGGGTCAGACCGAGTTCGGCGCTAAAGCGCGGGTCGGCGCCGTAGGTCAGGTCGCCGCAGCAGGGATGGCGCAGCGCGGAGAAGTGCACACGAATCTGGTGGGTGCGTCCGGTTTCCAGGTGCACCTCTACCAGGGATGCGGGGCCGAAGGCTTCGAGCACATCGTAGTGGGTGATGGAGTTGCGTCCGTCCTCAACCACGGCGAACTTCCACTCGTTGCCGGGGTGGCGGCCGATGGGTGCGTCAATGGTGCCGCGCAGCGGGTCGGGCAGACCCTGCACGAGGGTGTGGTAGACCTTGTCCACGGTGCGTTCCTTGAAGGCGCGCTTGAGTTCGGTGTAGGCGCGTTCGCTGCGGGCTACGACCATCAGGCCGCTGGTGCCCACGTCCAGGCGGTGCACAATGCCCTGGCGCTCTGCCGCGCCGGAAGTGGCAACCGAAATGCCCTCACCCATAAGCGCGGAGATGACGGTGGGGCCGTGCCAGCCGGGTGAGGGGTGTGCCGCCACGCCTGCGGGCTTGTCCACCACAACGATGTCGTCGTCCAGGTGCACGATGCGGAAGCCGTCCACCTTCTCGGGGCGAATGTCCGCCAGATCGCGCGGTGCGGGTGCATCGACGACGACCTCATCGCCTGCGGACAGCTTGTAGGACTTGCCGATTTTCACGGTCTTGCCGTTGTTGGTCACGGTCACGTGGCCGTCACGAATCCACCCGGAGGTGCGGGTGCGCGGCGCATCGAGGGCACCGGCGAGCGCGGCGTCCAGGCGCATACCGGCGAGCGCGCCTTCAACGGTGAATTCGGCGCGGATGCGTGCCGTATCTTCTGCGGCGTTGGTGGTTTCGCTCATGCGGCTCTCCTTCGGGTGGTGTTTGCTTTGGTTGTCTGTGTGAGGGGTTGTCTGTGTGAGAACGTCTTAGTAGGCACGTGTGTCGGCAACGTAGCCGTCGGCGCGTATGCCGGAACGGGGAGCTACTTGGAGTTCTTCTCTGCCGTGCTCTTCTCTTCCGCGTTCTTGTCGCTAGCCGGGGTTTCGTCAGCGGGCGCCTGCACGCGGGTTCCGTTGAGGTTCAGGCCCTTGAAGTTCAGCAGAACGATGAACGCCATGCACACGCAGATTGCGGAGTCTGCAATATTGAAAATCGCGAAGTTCGGTACGGAAATAAAGTCGACCACGTGACCGGAGCCGAAGCCGGGCTCGCGGAAGAGACGGTCAAAAAGGTTGCCGCAGATACCGCCAAGCAGTCCGCCTAGCGCGAGGGTCCAGGACAGGGCGCGGGTGCGGCGCAGCAGGTAGAGCACCACGGCTGCGGCGGCAACCATGACGAGGGTGAAGACCCAGGTGACGTTTTCACCCATGCTGAATGCGGCACCGGAGTTACGGATCGAGTACCACCACAGCAGCCCGTCAATAACGGTGATGCGCTCCCCCAACTGCATCTGGGTGACGACCAGGTATTTGGTGCCCTGGTCGATAGCGAACACGACGGCGGCGAGCACGAGCGCGAGGATGCCCGCAGAGCGAGCCGAGAGGATGCGCACGCGGCGTCCGTCAGCCTTTGTAGCGGTGGGTGAGACTGAGGATTCAGCAGTCTTGGGGGTGTTGGTCATAGCTCTCCTCTAGTCTGTGCCGGTTGCTACGCGCCCGAACGCAAACCTGGTGCGGTACCGTTCGATAGTGCCCCTCTAGCTTAGCAAATCGGGGTAGTGCATCGAGTATTCGGCGGTGATTTGGCGAGTGCTCTCCCCCGCTTCTCATCCTGTGTTCTCAAGCCGGGCGGAGCAGGTATGAGAATACCGCCCGGTTCTCTCCATCTTCCCCGGTGAATAGCGGTGGAAGAGAAAGAATCCGGGCGGCATACGCCTCAAAGCGTCGTTAGCTCATTCAAGCGAACTGATTTATGCGGAAGCCTCGATGGACTTGAGGTTCTTCAGCTCCTGAACCTGTGCATCCAGGTGCTGCAGCAGCTTGGAGCGGTAACGGCTCTCGAAGCCGCGCAGAGCCTCAACAGCGATCTCCAGCTCTTCCTTCTCGTCGGTGAGGCGAGAGAGAACCTCTTCGCGCTGCTGCTGAGCTTCGCTCACCATAGCGTCTGCCTTCCTCTCTGCCTCTTCGAGCAGTTCAGCCTTAGCCTTCTCGCCCTGTGCCACGTAGTCGTCGTGAACCTTCTGAGCCATAGCGAGCAGCGCCGCCGCGTCCTGAGGTGCAGCCGATGCAGCCGAGGACTGTGCGGGTGCCACAGCCGCTGCGGGGGAATCGGGAGCATTTGCGGAGAGCTGCTCGACCTGACGCTCCAGAGCGTCACGTTCGGAGTAGAGCGCGCGCAGTTCGACAACGAGCTCGTCCAGGAAGTCGTCGACCTCGTTGCGGTCGTAACCGGACTCTTCGGTGACGATCTTGAAGCTCTTAGTGATCAGGTCTTCGGGGGTGATTGCCATGGGCTTCTCCTCTGGGTATCCCTACGGGGTTTGGTGATGAAGTTGAGTGCCGCAGAATCGCCGCCCCGATGGTTCAGGGCATGGCTATGCCGCGATGCAGTCGTTGGCACCAATTCTACTATTCTTTGGTTTCTGTGCCCGGTTATACGTCGGTTGAACCGTAAAATATTCGCTCGGCGCAAGGGTGGGATTCACCACGTGACGTATCCGCCCTAGTCCCTGCTATCCCCCTTATGTTTTCTGCCCTGCGGTGCATTTCAAGAAGGTTTTTGCAGAGACATCTTGACGCTCCCCAAGCGGACCCCCGGCGCAGAACCCAGACGCAGAAAACCCCGCCAGCACGTCATCCCATGTCAGGATGCCAAGCGCAAGCGGGGCTATCATGCCTAGTTCTCGTTCATGCCTAGTTCTCGTATCTCTCCGATGGAGGGGCTACGTTAGGACAGCTTCGCGGTAATCGTCATCATGATGTTCAGCAGGAAAGACAGCAGAACAATCAGAATCAGAAAACCGGTATCCAACGCAACGTTACCCACACGCACCGGCGGAATCAGACGACGCAACAGGTTCATCGGCCAGTCCGTCACCGCGTACACGCCACTGGCGAAGAGCAACACAATGCCCTTGGGGCGCCACTCCGGAGCGAACATGCGTACCCAGTCAAAGAGCATGCGCAGCAGCATGGAGACGTAGAGAACGTACAGAATAATCGTAATGAGGGCGAAAATATAACCCATCTATCAGTCCTTAGCCCTGGTCGAAGGGGAATTCGCCGTCGGTCTCAAAGCCGGCGGGAACCTCGGAGTTAGCCACGCCCAGAACCTCCAGGTTGGAGGGGGTCAGCAGGAACACCTTAGCGGTGACGCGCTCAATGCGGCCCTCCAGTGCGAATGCCAGACCGGATGCGAAGTCCACCAGGCGCTTTGCGTCTGCGTCGGGCATTTCTTCCACGTTCATAATCACGGGGATGTTCTCGCGGAATGCCTCACCAATGATCTTTGCGTCATTGTAGGAGCGGGGGTGGATAGTGGTGATACGACGCAATTCGTCCTCTTCTTCCTCGTAACCGTAGGTGTATCCGTTGGTTTCTTCGGGCTCGTAGCCCTGTTCGTAGTAGCCGTCGTTGGAGTACGTATCGGCGTACTGCTCGGTGTATTCGGTATTCGGCACCGGGGTGTCCTCCCAATTGTCTGCGCTGGCGTCGTCCCAAGTCTGTTCGGTTTCCGCCAGATCAGCTGTGGTTTCAGGTGTATGAGCGGTGGCGTGTGCCGCTGCATCTACGGCTGCTCGTCCGTCGGCAGGTTCTTCTGCGTCCAGATACTCGGTTTCTGTACCGTCATCGTAGCTATCAGCCTGCAGGTACTCTTCCTGTTCAGTATAGGCGGGTTCGTCCTGCAGATGGTAGGTTTCGCTCTGCGACTCGGCATCGCTGTACTGTGCCGAGCCGGGCAGTGCTGAGAGCCTGTTGGCGCTATCGGTCTTCTGTGCTGTAGCAGCCTGCCCTGCGGAGGCGTTCGCCTCCTTGCGGGTGTCAGCCTGCACAGCCTGCGGGGATTCTTCCGACGTCGCCTCGGCGTCCTGGTATCGTTCCAGGCCGAGGAAACCCGCCAGACGGCTTTGTTTCGCCATGATTCTCTCGCTGTTCTTTCACGTTGGTGGTGTACAGGTTCTGCCGTAGTGCGTCATCAGAAGGTGTGTGCGTAACGGTACGCCATGCACCGGCATGTATATATTACCAGCGCCCACCCCGCGCAGGCGGTCAAGGGCACCGATGATTATGCCGCCGGTCCGTACCGAAAGTAGCTCAGCACTCAAAAGTAGCCCAGCGCTCGAAAAGGCTACGCACGGCGCGTAGCTTAGGCGAGGCTAAAGCGCCGGGCGCTTACCCATGATGTCGCTACCCACGCGCACGCAGGTCGAGCCCCAACGCACCGCCGCCTCCAAATCCCCGCTCATACCGGCGGAAATCTCAGTCGCGTGCGGCACCTGCTCACGCACCAGCGAGGCCAAACCGTAGAGCTTCTCAAACGCCGCATCCGGGTTCATGCCCAGCGGCGCCACCGCCATCACGCCACCACAGCGCAGATGCTCGTGATTCTCGATGCGCTCCACCAGCTCCAGCAGCTCGGAGGCGCTCGTACCGCCGCGCGCGCCCTCAGCGGCGTGGCCAGCCGTCGCAACCTCCGCCAGGGACACCTGCACCAGGCAGGTCAGCGCGCCTTGCTCAGCCGCCGCGGGTGCGGGCGCCTCCCCCGCCTCGAAGCGTGCCAGCTGGTTTGCGTACGCCTTCTCCAGCGCGTCCGCCAGGGAGGGGCGATCCACCGAATGCACGCTGGAGGCGTACTTGACCACAGACTTCGCCTTGTTCGTCTGCAGCTGACCGATAAACGCCCAATGCGGGGGCTGCACCTCACGCTGGGCGCAGTAGGCGGCAAGCTCACGAGCCTTCCCGCTCGCCTCCTGGTCGCGGTTCTCACCGAAGAGGGACACTCCCCCATCCAGCAGCGCCGCCGCATCGGAGGCGGGGAAGAACTTCGTAACCGTCACCAGCTGCACCGGGGCGCTCGCCTCGGTACGCACGGCACTGTGGTCCTGCTCCGCGGTACGGATACGCTCAAGCACGCGGCGGTAGTTCTGCAGCAGCTGCTCGGCGCGTTCGGGAGTGTACTGCAGGTTCTCTTCTACGTTCATTTCAGACATCTTCTCTCCTTCAGCGGCTTTCTATCTTTAGCAGCTCTAGGCGGCAGGCTCTGCCGCCTTCTCAATCCACACCAGACCCGCAATACGGCCCGGCTTCTCACCGCGGTTCGTGAACCCGCGATGCGAATACACCTCGGGCTCCTCAAACGTGCACTGCGCACAGTCCATGCTCACCCGCACGCCCGCCTCCTCCAGCACGGCGCGGGCACCGGCGGGCAGATCCAGGCCGGGGGTCTGCTGGCTGGTCACCGAATGCACCTGCGGAATCAGTTCGGTGGACTCGGTGCGCATCGCCTCGGGCACCTCGTAGCAGCTACCGCAAATGCTCGGACCCAGCCACGCGGTAATTTTCTCCGCACCGAGCTGACGCATCCGCTGCACGGTCTGCTGGAGCACGCCATCGAGCAGGCCGCGGCGGCCAGCGTGAGCCACCGCCAGGATAGGTTGCCAGTTCGCGACCCGCTCACCCACCAGCACCACGGGAATGCAGTCCGCCACCATAATCGCCAGGGGCACGCCCTCACTACTAATCGCCGCATCGGCGACCGGGGAGTTCTCCAGCACCGCGCGGGCACGCTCAACCGTACGCTCCTGCGGGGCACCGGGTGCATAGGATTCCACTTCATAGTCTTCCGGGTAGGCAATCTGCACGCCATGCACCTGGTTCAGGTAGAAGAACGGCTCGGTACCCAGCGCCTCCTCCAGCGCGGCACGGTGGTTGAGGGTGCGCACCAGGGAGGCATCCATACCGCCGCCGAGCTCATCGTCCACATGCAGGCCCAGGTTGCCCGCTGCACGGGAGGTGAAACCCACCCGCACACGCCAGGGACCCAGGGTGCGGGTATCGGCAGAGGCAAGCAGCGAAGTTTTGGGGTTATCGCTCATCTTCTATTCCTTCATCAGATGTCAGCGGGTATAACGGCGGGTATAGCAAAGGGGAGCCGAGAACAGCACAATGTGCGTGTTTCTCAGCTCCCCTATAGCTTCATAAGACTCTCAGCCGTGCAACGCTTAGGCGTTCACAGCCGGGCAGACTACTTCAGGAAGTCAGGGACGTCCAGGGTGTCGCGGCGAGCCGGAGCTTCCTCCACAACCGGGGGAAGGTCAACGTCGAAGCCAGCAGCACCGGTGGAAGCCGGAGCAGCAGCGGGTGCGTTATAGCCGTAGCCGTTAGCAGCCGGAGCGGTGGAACCGCCGAAGGACGCCTGGGTGCGCTGAGCCTGAGTAGCCGCAGCAGTGGAAGCGTTGGAGTTGGTCTCCGGGTTCACTGCGTCGAAGCCAGCAGCAATCACGGTCACGCGAGCCTCATCGCCCAGTGCGTCGTCAATAACAGCACCGAAGATGATGTTTGCGTCGGGGTGAGCAACTTCCTGAACCAGGCGTGCAGCCTCGTTGATCTCGAACAGACCCAGGTCGGAGCCACCCTGAATGGACAGCAGAACGCCGTGTGCACCGTCGATGGATGCTTCCAGCAGCGGCGAAGCGATAGCCAGCTCAGCTGCCTTCACGGCACGGTCCTCACCGGATGCCGAGCCGATGCCCATCAGAGCCGAACCTGCACCCTGCATGACGGACTTAACGTCAGCGAAGTCAAGGTTGATCAGGCCGGGGGTGGTGATCAGGTCGGTAATGCCCTGCACACCGGAGAGCAGAACCTGGTCAGCGGACTTGAATGCGTCCAGCATGGAGACGTTGCGATCCGAAATCGACAGCAGTCGGTCGTTCGGAATAACGATCAGGGTATCAACCTCATCGCGCAGAGCAGCGATACCGGTCTCAGCCTGGTTGGAGCGGCGACGACCCTCGAAGGTGAAGGGGCGGGTCACCACACCAATGGTCAGAGCGCCGAGGGAGCGGGCAATACGTGCCACGACGGGCGCGCCACCGGTACCGGTGCCACCGCCCTCACCTGCGGTCACAAAGACCATGTCTGCGCCCTTGAGGACTTCCTCAATTTCCTGCGCGTGATCCTCGGCTGCCTGACGGCCAACCTCGGGGTTTGCGCCCGCGCCAAGACCGCGGGTCAGCTCACGACCAACGTCCAGCTTAACGTCTGCATCGGACATCAGCAGAGCCTGAGCGTCAGTGTTGATAGCAATGAACTCAACGCCGCGCAGACCAACCTCAATCATGCGGTTGACTGCGTTGACGCCACCGCCGCCGATACCAACGACCTTGATGACTGCCAAGTAGTTCTGGGGAGTTCCAGCGTCCATGTATTCCTCGATTGTTCCGTGTTCCAGCTTCGGAAGACCCGCAGCTAATCTAAGCCTGAAGGTTTCCTCTAAAGAATGACTTTATCTGCTAGGATACCAAACTGTTTTTGTTGGTTCCTAGTCACACAGCGCAATTACCCCCTCTTTTTGCGGATTTCACACAAAAAGGGAGGATAAAGCGCCTGAATGGTTCCCCTAGCGGGTCACCGGTACGCGCGGGGCAGACACATCGTAGACGGTCACCTTCTGCGTCTGTGCTTCGGAAGATTTCTCCTCCTGGGCACGCTTGGCAATAGCCTGGCGCAGGGAGAGAAGAACCTTAGCCTTCAACTCGCTCTCTTCAGCGGTTCCCCACTGCACCGTAGTATTATCCCTCAAGGTTAGAGTGATACTTGAGGTTGAGGTAGCGCTGGCTTCCTTAACCTGAGCTAGAAGTTCAGAGGGCATCGCCGAAAGCGCTGTAGAAATGGTGCGGAACTCAGCCGAAGTCTGCGGGTCATCACCGCTGAAACGAACCAGCGGCACCGACGTATCGGGCTGAGTTGCCGACTCCAGAAGGCTCACACCATCGCTATCAACAGTATGGTACGTATCGCCCTGCTTCACAACCGCAACCGCGGTACGCTCCTTCAGAGTCACCACCAGCTCATGCGGCGGACGGCTCTCCACCTGCACGCTACGAATCACATTATCCTGCCCGATCAGCTCACGCACCTTCTTCTCATCGATGCGAGTGAGCGGAACACCGCGCAGAGGCTCAAGCTTCTGCTCCACCTGGGTGGTTTCCAGCAGGGACGCGCCGCGCACCGTGATCTTCTGAGTCGCCAACAGGGGCGAGAAGAAGACCAACACCACATACAGCACCGCGATAATAGCCAGTGCCGAGGCAGTGTACAGCAGCTTACGGGCACGAGTCAGAGGCGCACGCTCCTTACGGGGGCGTTCCTCAGCACGCAGGCCGTCCAGGCCCGGATCCTGACGCAGACGCTCACGGTGAGCCTGACGGCTCGCACGCTCGCGCTCCTTCTCAATCTCCGCGGCACGCTGCTGTTCACGCTCGGCACGCCAACGACCAAAACGACTCGTGGGGCGAGGCTCTTCAGCAGCCTTCTCCCCCGCCTTATCAGTGCTCTTGGCGTCGGTCTTGTCCGCATTCTCAGCGGCAGAATCTTCACCAGAGCCGGCAGCATCAGACTGGGTAGATGCCTTGGCGGAGGTGGACGCAGACTTCTTGTCGGCACCCTTATCGCTATCCTTGCCGGAACTCTTCTCAGCCTGAGAGGATGCAGTCTTAGCGGATTCAGTCTTAGACGAAGAATCCTCAAACGCCTCAACATCAAACAGCTCGGGCGCGTGCTCAACCTCAGACACGGTACGACCGGTCATCAGCGCAGAACGCACCGAATCCTTCAAAGACTGCGCCGAAGAATGAACCGCCGCCGCGCTCTTCTGAGCCGAAGAATCAGCACCGTTCTGGGCGTGCGACTTATGCACCACCGGCTTACGCGGTATGTGTCGAACGGAGCTCGAAGACTGGGTAGCGGCAGACTGGGCAGAAGCCTCCGAGGATGCAGCCCCGGCAGGCTTCACAGCTTCCGCAGACTTCGCAGATTCCGCGGGCTTCACAGCCTCAGCAATTTCTGCGCTCTTTACAGCCTGCGTCTGCACAGGCTTAGCATGTACCGCCTCAGCCTGTGCCGCCTCAACCTGCACATTCTCAGCTACCTGCTGAGCACGCAGACGAGCACGCGAACGCGGAGCCTTCGGCGCGCGCGAGGAGGAATGCCCCTCCGAAGAGAGACCAGAACTCATCGGCACAGCCTAAGCCTCCGACTTCTTCGACTCGCCACCGTGACGGATTTCCAGGGACTCCAGCAGACGCGCACCCAAAGCGGTCACATCGCCAGCACCAACGGTCATCACAATATCGCCGTCCTGAGCGTACGCCACAATATCCTCAATTGCACTCTCAGCGGTAGCGTAGCGAACCTCAGAGAAACCAGCACCGGTAATCAGCTCACTGGTCACACCCTCAATCGGCAGCTCACGAGCCGGGTAAATATCCAGTACATGAGCACGATCAGCCATCGACAGGGCCTGCGCAAACTCCTTCGCGAACTCTCGAGTACGCGAGAACAGGTGCGGCTGGAAAATCACGTACAGGTTATGGCCATCAGCCACGGTACGACCGGTCTCCAGGGCACGGAACACCTCGGTCGGGTGGTGCGCGTAGTCGTCAAAGACCTTCACGCCGGCAACCTCACCGCGCAGGGTGAAACGGCGGTCAGCACCCACGAAATCAGCCAGCGCGCGAGCAATATCAGCAGCCTCGTAACCAGAAATCAGAGCCGAAGCAAAAGCCGCAGAAGCATTCAGCTGGTTGTGGATACCGGGCACCTTCAGAGCAATATCCTGCTCACCCTCATAACGCTCGCCAAGGCATTCAAACGACCAAGACAGGTGCGACGACGAGGACTCACCAGCGCTGGTGATCTCGCTAATGCGCAGGTCAGCATCCGCCGACTCACCGTAAGTCACCACGGGCACACCCGCCGCACGAGAACGAGCCGCCAACTCAGCCGCGCCCGCATCATCAGCACAGGTCACCACAACACCGTTAGGTGCCAGCGAACCCACAAAACGGTTGAACGCCTCAAAGACACGCTCATCCGTCTCATAGAAATCCAGATGGTCCGGCTCAACATTCGTTACCACAGCAATAGCCGGGCGGTAACGCACAAACGAGCCGTCCGACTCATCAGCCTCAGCCACAAAAATCGACTCCGGGCCCTGAGCACCCAGGTGAGCGTTCGTGCCGCGACCGGCAATCACAGTACCCACCGCAAACGACGGGTCAGCGCCCAGCTGATCAAACATCACAGAAATCATGGAGCTGGTCGTGCTCTTACCGTGAGTACCGGCAACAGCAACCACCTGAGACTCACCCATCACAGCGGCAAGCGCCTCAGAACGATGCAGCACACGCAGACCCTGCGCACGAGCGGCAACAAGCTCCGGGTTATCCTCACGAATCGCAGTAGAAATCACCACGGTATCAACATCCACAATGTTCTCAGCCTGCTGAGGAACACCCACACGAGCACCCGCAGCACGCAAAGACTCAACAGTAGCCGACTCCGCACGATCAGAACCACTCACCGTCACACCAGCCTGCAGCATCAGAGCGGCAATAGCGCTCATACCCGCGCCACCAATACCGATGAAGTGCACACGACCCAACTCGCTCATCTTCGCGCGCTCAGGGAACGGCGGGTTCAGCGGTGCCGGCAACACCATCTCAAGATTCATCAATTCAGTCATTACTTCTCAGCTGCCTTCAATACTGCTTCAGCCATAACGCGCGCCGCGTCACGGATACCAAGTTCATACGCCGCAGCGCCCATGCGCTCCAGCTCCTCCGGGTTCGCCATAAGAGCCGGAATCTCACGGGCAAACCACTCACCGGTGACCTCTGCATCCTTCACCAGCAGAGCCGCAGACGCCTCCACCAGAGAACGAGCATTCAGAGCCTGCTCACCATTACCAATAGGAAGCGGCACAAAAATCGCGGGAACACCCACCGCAGCAACCTCACTGACGGTCGCCGCACCCGAACGCACCAGCAGAAGATCAGCGGCTGCATACACATCCTGCATGCCGTTACTGAACTCAATCTGACGGTAATTCGGGGCGCTCAACAACTCGCCGTTCTCATCCAGAACAGCCTTACCCTTGCCGGTAATATGCAAAATCTGGAAGTCCCACTCCGCAAAGTGGTCACGGCACGCCGCCACCGCATTGTTCAGGCTCTGCGCACCCAGCGAACCACCGGTCACAATCACGGTCGGCTTCTGCGGGTCCAGGCCCAGGTTACGGCGAGCCTTCGAACGGTGCGCCTCACGGTTCAGGTAGGCAATCTCATCCTTCATCGGCATGCCCACCAGGGTCGCGCGCGGGAACGGAGTATTAGGGAACGCAACACCGGTGAACTTCGCAAACGTGCCACCCAGGCGGTTCGCCAAACCGGGCTTCGCGTTCGCCTCATGAATCACCACGGGAATCTTAGCGCTCAACGCCGACAAATACGCAGGCGGGCACACGTAGCCGCCCACGCCAACGACCACATCCGCATCTACATCCTTGAGGATGCGGCGGGTCTTCGACAGGCCACCAAAGAACTTAGCGGGGAAAGCCAAAGCGGCACGGTTAATGCTACGAGGGAACGCCGCACGAGGAATGAACTCAATATCGAAACCAGCTGCCGGAACCAGCTCGGCTTCCATCTTGTCGGCGGTGCCCAGCATCAGAATCTTAGCATTCGGCTCAAGATCACGAACCGCACGCGCAATCGCGAGCATCGGATTAATATGACCGGCGGTGCCACCACCGGCGAAGACTATAGAGGGCGCCTTCTTCGTCATAGGTCTTTCTCCCAACACATCGGTACAGCATCATTTTACGCTATCGCACCTGTTCAAAAGAGCGCCCCCGCCATTGAGCTACAACTCAATAGCGAGGGCTTTATCTTATATTCAGCACATATTCATCACGGGTAGAGGTGCGAACCGCAGCTCACTTCCCCGATTGCCAGCCCCCGATATGCAGGCTTCGCGGAGCGGGTTCCGCGGGGTTTAGCCCTGCTTACGGGTGCCGCGCTGAGCCGAGTTCCGAGCCGCGCCCTGAGCCGGACGCTGCGCCTGCTGAGCGCTGTTCTTCGGAGCACCCTTGGCCTGAGTACCCTTTGCCTGAGTGCCCTGTCGCGGCGCTGCCTGACGTTGAGCGCCCTGTCGAGGATTACCCTGTCGCTGGGCACGACGCTGACGGTCCTCCGGATGCAGCGGCTGCAGACCCGCAGGTAGCGAACCCGACGGACGGTGCTGTGCGCTACGGGGCTGAGCGCCACGAGGCTGCTGCACTCGCTTCTGAGTAGCAGTTTCTGAGCGGTACGGGGCTGAGCGGCGCGCTGCTGTACAGCTTGCTTCGGAGCCGCGGGCTTCTGACCTGCAGGCTTCGCAGCGGTAGCCTTCTGAGCGGGGCGAGTCTGCTGACCGGTACGAGGCTGAGCGGGAGCCTTCTGCGGAGCTACCTTCTGCGGTGCAGGCTTCTGCGAGGCCTTCTGCTTCTGAGCTTCAGCCTTCTGCTCCGCCTTCACACGGGCAGCTTCCTCACGAGCCAGACGCGCCTCCTCGCGAGCACGACGCGCCTCTTCTCGAGCCTGCGCCGCCTCCTGGCGAGCCTGTTCCTCCTTGCGACGAACCTGCTCCCGAGCCTGGCGCTCCTGCTCCTTCTGCTGCTCACGAGCCATACGAGACAACTCGCGCTGCTGATCCGGCGCAAAACCCAACCATCGGCGCAACGTGCTCTCCGGGCCGAAAACAACCTTCAAAGGATTATGTTCCTTCAACAGGTGACCACCAGCAGCCGCACGAGCAGCCTCTTCCTGATTCAGCACATCCTGCAACGGCGTACGACGCTGCCATTCAGCATTCGCACGACGAACCTCACGCGCGCTCTGGGTCTCAATATTCGACGGTTTCGTCGCGCCACGCAACGGAGTCTGCCGCGCAAACGCCAACAACAAACCCGCTGCAAACAACGAGGACAACAGCGACGAACCACCATAGGAGACAAACGGCAAAGGCACACCAATCACCGGCAGGATACGGGACACCATGCCCATATTGATAATCGCCTGAGAGGTCAGCCAAATCATGATGCCGCCCGTAGCCAAACGCACCAGCGGATCAGTAGTACGCAGCATAATACGAACCGCGCAGTACACCAGGCCCACATACAGCAGCAGAACCGCCAGCGTACCCAGCAGACCCAGCTCCTCACCAATAATGGCGAAAATATAGTCGTTATGCGCCTCAGCCAGGTAGTTATACTTCTGGCGCGACTGGCCCAGACCAACACCCAAGAAGCCACCGGTCGTCAGCGCCACCTCACCAGAATTTGCCTGGTCACAGTTAGCGTTCGTGCACGAACCCCAAATACCGAAAATACGAGCCACACGGTTCGCGCTACTGAGCACACCCACGAGCGCCAACACCGCAAACGCGCCGCCAATCTTCAGCAGCGAGCTGCGAGAAGCACCCGCCAGCCACATCATGCCCACAAAGATGAAGCCATACACCATGGCGGTACCCATGTCACCACCGAGCATAATCAGCAGCACCAGGGCACCCACACCATAAATCGAGGGGAACAGCGTGCGCCAAATACTACGAGAAATATCGCCGTGGCGGCTATACACCCACGCCAGCCACATAATAATCGCAAGCTTCGAAACTCCGACGGCTGAATCTGCACCGGGCCGAGCTTCAACCAGTTACGGTTACCGTTCACCTCAACGCCAACGACCACCACAGCAAGCTGCATGACCAACGCGGCAATCAGCATCGCGTTCACCACAAACTTCTTGTGGTAGACACCCACCGGGATGCGCGTAATACCCGCCATCGCAATCACGCCAAGAACCAAGAACATGACCTGCGACGAAACCTGCGAGAACGGCGACTGGCCCTGAGAAATCATGGTGACGCTCGAGGCCGACAGCACCATAATGCAGCCAAAAATAGCCAGACCCAGGGTCGTCACCAGCAGCATCACCGGCACATCCCACAGGTCAGCCTTCAAACCACGACGGTACAGCCTACCGGCACGAGCACGGAACGGCGCTGAGAAATCCTCCAAACCGGCTCGCAAAGACGCCCAACGACCACTCGCGGTCGAACGCGCTGAAGAAGCCGAACGCTCCGAAGATGCGCTGGTACTCACATGCCCTCCTATAGGCCTCAACTGCCACGGATCCGTCGTGGCGAATACACGAAAAAGGTTCAGGGGTGGGACACCGTTACCATCCCACCCCCGAGAAGAACCTGCAGAAAGCACCCCGGTTACCCGAGACGCCCCTGCAGGTAACGTCCTAAGAGTCAGCCAGCTGGGCGGCTACAGCGTTCGCAAACGCATCACCGCGCACCGCATAATTCTTGAACTGGTCCATCGACGCAGACGCGGGAGCCATCAGCACGGTATCCCCCGGATGCGCCAGCTCAGTAGCCTTCGCAACGGCCGCGTTCATCACGGCAATACCGTCCGAAGAATCAGCCACAGCGGCGGTCATATTGTAGGTCGGAACCTGCGGAGCATGGTTAGCCAACGCCGACTTCAGCGCCGCAGTATCAGTACCGATAATCAGCACAGCCTTCAGACGCTTAGCGTGAGCAGCAATCAGCTCATCGTACTCAACGCCCTTCGACAGGCCGCCAGCAATCCACACCAGCGAGGGGTAGCCGCTCATCGACGCGTTCGCAGCGTGAGGATTCGTAGCCTTCGAATCGTTCACCCACATGATGTCGTTCGCGTAGCCCACCAGCTGGTTGCGGTGCGCACCGGTCTTGAAAGAACGCAGGCCCGCGCCCACAGCCTTCGGGTCAATATCAGCCGCACGGCACAGCGCCGCAGCCGCCAGAGCGTTCTCCACGGTGTGCTTCGCGGGCATCTTACCGGGTGCCGGAGCCAGATCCTCCAGGACCGCCAGCTCGTACGCCTCGTTGTAGCGGTTCTTCAGGAAGGCGCGGTCCACCAGAATATCCTCAGCCAGGCCGAGCATCGACACGGAGGGCATCTCAGTGGAGCTGAAGCCAATCGCGCGAGCGCCCTCAATAACGTCCGCGTTCTCAACCATGCGCAGGGTGTCTACGTGGTCGGTGTTGAAGATGCAGGCGACCTGAGTGTGTTCGTACACGCGAGCCTTATCAGCCTTGTAGCCGTCGAAGGAGCCGTGCCAGTCCACGTGATCCTCAGCGATGTTCAGAACCACCGAAGCGTACGGGGACATCGAGTAGGTCCAGTGCAGCTGGAAGCTGGACAGCTCCACCGCGAAGAATTCATAGGGCTCATCGTCTGCAATGGCGTACACGATGGGCATGCCCACGTTACCCACCTGAATAGACTTCTTACCGGCAGCCTTCAGGATGGAATCGACCATGCCCACGGTGGTGGTCTTACCGTTCGTACCGGTCAGGCACAGCCACTTGGGAGTCGGGCGGTCGTTGCGCTCATTCAGGCGCCACGCCAGCTCCACATCGCCCCAAATCTGGATACGGCGCTCATAAGCGTCCAGCATGACCGGGTGGTCGGGACGCACGCCCGGGGAGGTCACTACAAGCTCGGGTTCCTGACCGTCCACGGGGGGTAGTGCACGCATGTGCTCGGGACCGAACAGGCCCTCAACCGGGCCGTACGCGTTCTTGTAAATCTCGATGCGCTCACGCTTCTCCGGAGTATCCGCGCCGTCGATGACAACGATCTTCGCGCCCAGCTGGGCAAGCACGTCGGTCACAGCGTCGCCGCTGGTGCCCATACCCACCACGACCACGCGCAGGTTAGCCCAGGGGGCGCCCCAGTGAGTCAGTTCCGCGAGGCGCTCGTTCTCATACACCGGGTTCACCGCAATAGCGGCGGCGTTCGCTTCAATGCGAGCTGTATCCGGCTGTTCATTAGTTGACATTAGTGAATCACTCCAGAAGTCTGCGAGAACCAGTCACCGAAGAACAGCGCCAGGGCGACGAGCACGCAGAGGGCATTAACAACCCAGAGGCGGAACACGGAGTTCACTTCGCCGCTGCTGACGGTACCGGGGGCAATGCCTCGCTTATCAATTGAGTACTTGCCGTTGACGCCGACCTTCTCCATGTGATGGTGGAAGGGGGTCATACGGAAGTAACGGTGCGCGTGTAGGGGCTTCTCCCCCGCTGCCACCGAACGCTTACGGCTGGTCTTGAACACGAACTTCTGCACAATCACAGAGAACACTTCCAGCACGGGAATCAGAGCGATAACCAGCAGAAGCAGCTCGGTGCGGGTGAACAGCGCGAAAGCAACCATTGCGCCGCCCAATGCCAGGGAGCCGGAGTCGCCCATGAAGATCTGTGCCTTCGACACGTTCCACCAGAGGAAGCCAGCCAGCGAACCCACCAGGGAAGCGGCAATCAGCGCCAGCGAGCCGGGGTCGCGCACATCGTAGCAGGCGGTGCCAGCGCCAGCGGAGCAGGCGTGCACGTACTGCCAGATGCTGATGGTCAGGTAGCCGGAGAAGATGGTCATCATGATGCCGCCAGCCAGGCCGTCCAGACCATCGGTGAAGTTCACCGCGTTCGTACCGGACAGGGAGATGAGGGTAATCCAACCAACCAGCAGGATGGAACCGAAGACCGCACCCGCCGCGAACAGATCAATAGGCAGGTCACGCACGAAGGAGATAGCGGTCGACGCCGGACGAGCACCCGACTCATTCGGGAACTGGAACGCCAGGTACGCAAAGGGCAGGGTCACGCCCAGAAGACCAATGGTCTTCTGTTTCTCGGTCAGACCCTCGTTGCCCTTATTGCGGAACTTCATGATGTCGTCCGCCGCGCCCACACCGAGCATGCCCAGGGTGAAGGCGATGGTCAGCCACGCGGTAGCGGTCGGTACCGGCGCGGTTCCGAAGAGCAGGGCGCTCACCGCCAGGGTCAAGAAGTAGGCGAGAATCGCCGCGGGGATGAAAATCAGACCCGCCATGGTGGGGGTGCCCGCCTTGTGCTGGTGGGCTGCCGGGCCTTCCTCACGGATGAGCTGGCCAAGCTTCAGAGACTTCATCTTCTTGATGAACACCGGCAGCGCGGTGAGGGAGATGAGGAATCCGAAGATTCCAGCAATCAGCACGGTAATCATAAAGCGCTACCCTTCGTTCGTGGTCTGTTCGGTCGAAGTACGGTCGCCATTAGCGGTACCGTCCAGGTGAGCGGCAAGGTGGTCGCTCAAATCGGTGGTTTCAACAAAGTCACCGGCAGAAAGCCAGGTCGGTGCCTGCTCTTCCTCAGCGCCGAAGGTGTACTCGGCGAAAGCAACCTGGTCACCCAGAATGCCCAGCTTCGCGCCGTTCGAGGACTTGAAGAGCACAATGTCGCCGGGGTGAACCTCGGCGCGCAGGATCTGCTCTGCCTCTTCCGGGGTCTTCACCCAGGTCGCCTCATTACCCCAGGAGCCTTCCAGATGAGCAGCGTTGTAGATGGGCTTCGTCTCGTCGCCCACAGCAATCAGCTTGGAAATGTTCATGCGCACCACGAGGCGGCCGATGCGGTCGTGCTCCTCCACGGAGGCGTCACCGAGCTCCAGCATGGCGCCCAGAACAGCCCAGGTGCGGTGCGGCTGACCAGTCGCAGGGTCAACGGTGCGGCCCAGCTGCGCCAGAGTGCGCAGTGCAGCCGCCATCGACTCAGGGTTCGCGTTGTAGGCGTCGTTAATGACGGTCACGCCATCAGCGCGGTCGGTGCGCGCCATACGCCACTTCGAAGCCGCCGCCGCCTTGTTGAGCGCGCGAGCAATCTTCTCACCCGAAATACCGCTGTTGTAGGCGATTGTCGCCGCAGCCAGCAGGTTGTGCACGTGGTGCTCACCGATCAGCTGCGAGGAAATCTCGTACTCGCTACCGTCGGGCAGGCGCAGAGTGAACTCGGGGCAGCCAGCGTCGGTGGTGCGCAGGTTCAGCGCCGCCACGTAGCGTTCGTAGAGCTGGCCGTTCGCGTCGGTCTTCTCGCCCACGCCAAAGTAGGTAATGGGTGCAACCGAACGCGACGCCATGCGCAGCACGCGCTCATCGTCAGCGTTCAGCGCCAGGGAACCGGTCGGCTGAACGCCCTCAGCCAGCTCGCCCTTGGTGCGCTCAATATTGTCCACGCCGCCGAACTCGCCAGCGTGCGCGGTACCGACCTTCAGGATTGCACCGTGATCGGGGTGCGCAATATTCGCCAGGTACTCGATGTTGCCCACACGGTCCGCACCCATCTCAATGACCAGGTAGCGGGTGGACTCATCCGCACGGAAAACGGTCAGGGGCACGCCCACCTCACTGTTGTAGGAGCCGACCGGGGCAACGGTCGGGCCCTCCGGGGTGAAAATGGCGGCAAGGAGGTCCTTGGTGGTGGTCTTACCGGCAGAACCGGTAATACCGATAACGGTCAGCTCACCCTGAGCGCGCATCTGCTCAATGGAATAGCGCGCCAAATCGCCCATCGCCAGCACCACATCGGGCACCTGGATGCTCGGGTAGGGCACGCCCTGCTCGTCGAGTACTTCACGCTCGACCAGCGCCAGGGTCGCGCCCCTCTCAAACGCCATGGGGATGAACCTGTGACCGTCAGTGACCGCGCCAGGCTTCGCAACGAACAGGGTACCGGTCTGCACCTCACGGGAGTCGGTGGTGGCGAAGTCTGCGTACACCTGCTCCTCACGGCCCTCCAGGCCGATAGCGGTGCCGCCGGTTGCCTCAATAATCTGGGCGGCGCTGAGCTTAATCATTCTTCACCATACCTTCAGCGGTCTTAGAGTCACTTTCATCGAGCATGCGCTGGTAGTCAGGCAGAATCTCGAAACCGTGCGCACGCAGGGCACGGGCGGTTTCAACACGGTCGTCCAGGGCGATATCCACGCCGTCAACATCCTGTTCGGTTTCGTGGCCGCGGCCAGCAATCAGGATGGCGTCATGCTCGCCCGCCAGAGCAATTGCCGCATCAATAGCGGCGGCACGCGGAGAAATATTCAGAATCTGGGTGGCTCGGCGGTTCTCAGCCTTCTGCGCGCCCTCCTCAACGGCGGCACGAATCGGCTCGGGCGCCTCACCGTGCGGATCGTCATCAGTAACAACCACAATATCTGCGTACTGTGCCGCAATCTCACCCATAATCGGGCGTTTGAGCTGGTCACGCTCGCCGGTCGCGCCGAAAACAATCATGACCTTACCGTCGCCGGGGCGGTCCATTGCCTCCAGGGCACGGGTCAGACCGTCCGGGTTGTGGGCGAAGTCCACAATCGCGTGCGGAGCCAAAGAAATCAGCTGCATACGACCCGGCACCACCGGAGTCAGAGCCGCACCGGAGACCAGCTCAGGCAGCAGACGCTCACGCTCAGCAGAGTCAGTATCCAGGTACGCCATGAGGGCCGCCAGCGCAGCATTCGAAACGTTAAAGTCAGCGGGCAGACCGGTGTAGCATTCAACGCTCTCACCTGCGCCATTAGCCACGTGGAAGCGGTGGCCCAGGCCCTCACGCTGAACCTTCACCACAGCCCAGTCGCGGGCACCAAACTCTGCGGGTACCTCAGCCAGACCGGCACCGCGAGCAGTCACCAGACGGTGCACCTGCTGCGCACCCATCTGCTCGCAAGCGGCGGAGAACATCTTCTCGCCCCACTCGTCATCAGCAGTAATCACAGCCAGCTCGGCACGTTCGGGAGTGAACAGCTGAGCCTTCGATTCGAAATAATGCTCCATGGTGCCGTGCAGATCCAGGTGGTCCTGGGTCAGATTCGTAAAGCCTGCAACCGCGTACTTCACACCGTCCACACGGTGGTAATCAATCGCGTGCGAAGACACCTCCATCGCCGCGCAACGCACCTGTTGCTGACCCATAATCGTCAGCAAAGAATGCACGTGAGGAGACTCCGGGGTGGTCATCTTCGAAGGAACCGACACACCATCAATCAGAATCTGAATAGTGCCAATCAGACCGGTCTTCACCCCCAGACCGGTGCGGAACACCGACTCCAGCATGTAGGTGGAGGTGGTCTTACCGTTCGTACCGGTCACAGCATAACGGTGAGTGGCGGGGAACGACGCCGAACCATAAATCAGCGCAGCCAACGGACCCACGTACTCGCGGAGGTTCTCCGTCACCAGGACAGGCACCGGCGCCTCGCCCAGCAGCTGCGCACCGGCAGCATCCGTCAAAATAGCGGAAGCACCCAACTTCAACGCAGCCTCAGCAAACTGTGCGCCGTGTACCTTCGCACCGGGCAGAGCCACGTACAGGTCCTGCGGACGCACGCCTCGGGAGTCCATGCTGATACCGGTGACCTCAACGGATTCAGAGCTCTGAACACCGTTAGCCGGCTGGGAGCTCACCTGAGCACCCAGGCCCTGCAGATGTTCGCGAAGGTGCGCCAAACTCACCGGGCGCACAGAATTCGGGCGCAGAGTCTGAGCGTCGCCGCCCAGCAGGTTCTGGCCGGGTGCGTGAGATGCGATATCCATCGTCCTTCTTTCCTCTCCGCTGTCCGAAACGGTGAGCTCTGTATGGTCAATGCGCTCAAGGCACACAGGGTCATTCAATATTCTACGGTCTTTAGGCTTCGACAGGTGTTCAGTACCGGCGCTTCTCCATCACTAATCAGCTACCGGGCGCCTCTCCCCCGCTCACCTTTAGCTCGTCTTATTGGGGCTATCCTCAGCAAAAAGCGGAATCAACTCCGGTTCACCGGTAGAACGCGGCACGTTATAGGTGTGCAGAGTCTTCTCCATAATCTTGGAGAACTCCGCCGTCGTACCGTTCGTACCCACGCGTACCCTCAGGACGCTGCATGGTCACCGCCACCAAGAACTGCGGGTTCTCAATCGGCGCCACGCCAATGAAGGAAGTCGTGTTGCCGTCGTAGCCGCCCTTCTCACTCGGCGCTTCCGCAGTACCGGTCTTACCGCCCACGCGGTAGCCGGTCACCTTCGCGGGGCGGGCGTGACCCTGCTCCACCACGTTCTCCATGAGAGTCAGGCAGGAGGCGGCAGTCTGCTCGCTGACCATGCGTTCGCCAGGCTCCACGGCACGCTTATGTTCGGTACCGTCCGCGTCAATGATCGCGTCCACAATGCGCGGCTTCAGACGAACACCCTTATTGCCCAGCGCCTGGAAAATCATGGCGGTCTGCAGCGGAGTCTGCGCAACACCCTGACCGAACAGCACCGTATACTGCTGACGGCCGTCCCAATCACGCCAATCGGCGATTATGCCCTGCTGCTCACCGGTCAACTCAATGCCGGTAAACTCACCAACACCATACTTCTTCAACCAGTTGTAGCGCTCTTCCTTGCTGAGCTTCTGACCGACCAGCACCGTACCGGTGTTCATCGAGTCATGAATAATGCCAGAGAAAGTACGCCGCTGCGCCCCGTGCTCAAACGCATCCTTGAAAGTCTGGCCGTCAATCGTGAGGGTCGCGGGTACATCGTACACGCTAGTCGGAGTCGTCAGGCCCTGCTCAATCAGCGCCGAAGCAGTTAGCATCTTCTCGGTCGAACCGGGCTCCACGCTCTGCGAAATAGCGCGCGGGGTCATGTCCGCCGCGTCCTCAATGGTTGCCGCGCCCGGGTCCATCGTGGAGGAATCAGCAAGAGCCAAAATGGAGCCGTCACGCACATCCATAACAATGGCGGTACACCATTCAGCTTTCAGCTCCTCGGCGCGGGCACGCACCACCTGCTGCGCAAAATACTGCACATCACGGTTAATGGTTAGGCGAATATTCTTACCGTCCACCGCCAGGCGCTGCTCTTCCTTCGCTACGGGGATACGCACGCCATCAGCGCTAATCTCGTAGGTGCGCTCACCGGGGGTACCGGCAAGCTCCTTCTCAAAGACACGCTCAATGCCCACGGAGTAGTTACGGGACACCGTACCGCCCGTACCGTTGCCGTCTGCCTCTTCAACAATGTTGTACTTACCGACCACGGAACCGCCCACACTACCGTTGGGGTACAGGCGCTGAGAGAACGCCTCACCGTAGATGAAGGGCGCACCCAGGGCATCAATCTTATTGAAAATTTCCGGGGTGATATTTGCTTTGATCACCGAGTACTTTGAGGTGCCGTCCAGCTTGGACTTGATGAACTCGTCGGTAATGCCCGGGTCAACGGTCTTGAGAATATCGACCATCTCGTACACCAGCTGGTTGGGGGTGACCTCAACCTTCTGGGTGCGATCCTCGTTGTAGCGTTTGAAGGTCGCCACGGCGCTCTGGTCAGCAGTCAGGTTATAACGCTGCACAGTACGCGCCATGACGTTGCCGTTGATATCGAGAATCTGACCGCGCACAGCAGGCAGCACCTGCGAGCGCAAACGCTTCTGACGGGACGCATTCGCCACCGCACCGGGGTCAAAGCCCTGGCGGATAAACAGGTTCGCACCGATAACGCCCAGAGCGCAGGTGGCTGCGGCGCCTGCGACGAAGCCACGGCGGGTCAGATCCGGCTGACCGGATGCCGATTCGTTCGCGTTCTTACGCGCGTCGGAGCTCATGCGGTGGTCCTTTCGCTGGTCTAGTCTATCGGTGATGCTACGCATCCTGTGGTCAATATTGTTTATCGTGCAGCCTGGCTTGCTGCGGGCTGCTGAGCGGCGCTCGGTGCGGCGGAAGCAACCGGGCTAGCAGGGGCGCTATTCGCCGGTGCGGGGTTGGCCTGCTGAGCGGGGTTGGCCTGCTGGGCGGGGTTAGCCTGCTGCGCGGGGCTTGCCGAGGCGCTTGCAGATGCCTTTGCCGTAGCGCTCGCCTGGCTGTGTCGCTGCTGAACAGACTTGTCAGCATCCACAATGCCCTTGGCGTAGCTTTCTTCCGAACCCGCTGCCGGCGGCGAAATCAGGTTCTCCTGCTTGGATCCTTCAATACCGGTGGGGCTTGCAGCCGGGGCGGGGGTGCCCTCAATCGTGGAAGTCTGCAGGTTCAGGGTCGCCTGCGAAGAGCTCACAAACATGCCCAGGGTACTGGCGCGTATCGCCAAATCCTGCGGGGCTTCCTTGAAACCAATCTCCTGCTGCAGCGCCTGGTTCTCCTGCACGAGGCGCTGTTCCTGCGCGCGCAAATCCACCATGTCGTACTGTCGGGTCACAATCAGCACGTTAAGCAGCAGAATAAAAATCAGGGTCAGCGGAATTGCCGCAAAAACAGCGAGCATGGTGGGCGGGCTGAGCTTACGGGCTCGGCGGCGCACAGTGGACAGCGGGTTACGCTGCTTGGGCTTCGTTTCGCGTGCTTCTTCGGTGCGTGCTGCCGCACGGACGCTCGAGGGAACACGGCTCGCGTTCGTTGAGGTGCGCTTACCACCGTGAGATGCGGCGGTGCTGACGGGGCGGACCACCGGCTGGGAGGCGGTGACCGGCTCCAGACGCGCGGTACGGGTGCGGCCGGAGTGGGCTCGGGTGGAGGTGCGGCTCGCCCCGGTAGAGCCGCCGGTAGAGCCAGTAGAGGATGCGCGGGTAGAGCCAACGGCGCCGGGGGTGCCGGCGGCAGGGCGCGAGGAACCGGCGCGTCGACTCCGCGGGGCGCCCTGGGTGCGGGTGGGGCGCTGGGATGCGTGCTGGGTGCTCACTCTTCTTCGCTTTCTGTCTTCTACTTGGCGGGGATGCGGATCTTCTCGGCGGCGCGCAGCTTGGCGCTGGCGGCGCGGGAGTTCTGTTCGATTTCCTCGTCGGTAGGCGGTTCGGCGCCGCGGGTAATGAATTTGACGGTGGGCTTGTGTTCTTCAAGCTCTACCGGGAAGCCCTTGGGTGCCTTGGAGGTTGCCTCCGCGGTCAGTGCTCTCTTGACGATTTTGTCTTCGAGGCTGTGGTAGCTCATGGCGACGAATCGACCACCGAGGTTGAGCGCCTCCAGGGCTGCCGGTACGGCGCGTTCGAGGGCTTCAAGCTCGTGGTTCACTTCGATGCGCAACGCCTGGAAGGTGCGCTTGGCGGGGTGGCCGCCGGTGCGCTGCGCGGCGACGGGCACAGCCTTCTGAATAATGCGTACGAGCTCACCGGTGGTTTCCAGGGGCGCGTTGGCGCGGGCGGTGCAGATGGCGCGGGCGATACGCGATGCGAACTTCTCTTCGCCCCAGTTGCGGATAATGCGGCGCAGCTGGTCTTCGCTGTATTCGTTGACAACAATACGGGCGGTGAGCTCATCTTCGGAGTTCATGCGCATGTCCAGGGGCGCGTCGTAGGAGTAGGCGAAGCCTCGGGTGCGTTCGTCCAGCTGCATGGAGGAGACGCCCAGGTCCATCAGGATGCCGTCGATGCCCTGCACGCCGGCGGTTTCCATGGCGCGGTCAATTTCGTCGTAGACGGCGTGGACGGGTACGAAGCGGTCACCGAAGCGTGCCAGGCGTTCGCCGGCAATGGCGTGCGCCTGCAGGTCGCGGTCAATACCGATGAGTACAAGGTTTTCGAAGCGTTCGAGCAGCGCCTCGGAGTGGCCACCCATACCGAGGGTGCCATCAATAACGTAGGCGGTGCCGCGCTCCTCAACGGCGCGTTCAATGCCGGGTGCCAGCAGGTTAATGCAGCGGTCCAGCATGACGGGCACGTGGCGTTCGCTGGCTTCACGCTGGGAGAGGTTCTCAATGGATGCGCCGGTGACCTTGGCGGCAGCGCCGGATGCGGTCGTACCGGTTTCGGGGGCGTGGTCTACGCTCATGGGTGCTCCTGTGAGAGTTTGTCCTGCGGGAAAGCTTACGGAAGAGTGGTGCGGTAGTGGTAGAGAGATGCCGGGCGGTAGCCATCGCACCGGCGGGGTGCCGACTAGAGTAGCGGGCTGAACGGGTCCTCGTCGAGGGCAGCGAATTCAGCTTCGGTGCGGGCGAGGTATTCCTCCCAGGCGGCTGCATCCCAGATTTCTGCGCGGGTACCGGATCCGATGACGACGAGGTTGTCGGTCAGTCCTGCGTATTGGCGCAGTATCGGCGGGATGGTGATGCGTCCCTGCTTGTCGGGCAGTTCGTCTGAGGCTCCTGAGAGGAAGACTCGCAGGAAGTCTCGGGCGGCTCGTCCGGGCAGGGGCGCGGTGCGCATCCGTTCGTGGATGCGTTCAAATTCTGCGGCGGGGAAAACGTACAGGCATCGTTCTTGACCGCGGGTCAGAACGAGGCCTGCAGAAAGTTCCTCACGGAATTTGGCGGGAAGGATGATGCGTCCTTTGGCGTCCATTCGTGGTGAGTAGGTACCTAAGAACATTCACTTCACCTCCCCGATGTGTGCCCCTGATGTGTGCCGTTGTGCTGAAGCCTGCGGGAGCGTGGTTGCTCCACACATCCTGTAGGTGCCGGTGGCGGGGTGTGCCGGGCCGACGCCTCCGCCGTCTGTTTGAGGGCACGGCGATAGGACTGACTTTCAGCTTTCCCCTCCACTTTACCCCACTTTCCACCACCTACCCCACCCGGCAGAGTATCTTTTAGTGTTTTTATGCTCTCTTCTGCATTTTTAACGCTGCCGCACAGCTTCTACACAGCTTCGGGCGTATTCCCGCTCAGTGTGCAACCCTCAGATTGCCTGCTTCGAGGGGGCTCAGGTCTGTTCACCGTTCGGGTCTGTTCACGGTTCGGGGCACAACACCCGGCACCGGGAACTGAGTGCAGAAAATGGGCACAAGAAAGCGGAGGTAAGAGAATTCTTACCTCCGCTTAATCAGTCTTGAGTTTTGAGATGTTCGCATCGGGGGTCAGCTCTATGAGCTAAGCCGCGAAGCTTCTGCACCCTAAATGCTTTAGAGCTGGCCGTTATTACGCTCGTCCCAGCGGTTCTCCAGGCGGTTCATGAAGGAAGACTGATCCTTCTGCTCGCGCTGACGCACACGGGCTGCGCCTTCTGCCTTACCGCCGAGGAAGGAATCCACCGGGGTCTTCTTGCTGGTGGTTGCGAAGTACACGCCACCGGCCGCGAAGAGGAAGCCGAATACGCCCAGCCAAATCATGTTAGATGCGACCGCGCCAATAATGATGCCCAGGCCGATGAGAACGAAGAGAATACCGAGAGCCAAATGGCGAGCACTAAAAACCGGCGCAGTATTGCCGGTTGAAGACATGGAGGAGGCAAAGTGCGGATCCTCATTGCTCATGAGTTCTTCAAGCTGGTCCAGAACCTTCTGTTCGCGCTCGGACAGTGCCATCGTTTTCTCCTTTGAGGTGTCTCTGCTCAAGATGACGTCGGTATCAGCCGGGTTAGCTAGTGCATCAGCTGGCGCGGTGAGCGCTTCTTCCCGTCGTATGCTTCCCATGGTACCGCGCCGGGTGGGGTTGGCGCATTCTTTTCAGGCAGAAGCGCCTTAAGGTCTTCTGCGGAGGGTGCCATCCTTTCGGCGGAGCTTTCCTCAGCATAGTTCCCTTCCTCAGCCTTTTGCCCAGTCTTTTACTTGGCTTTTTGTCCAGCCTTTTCCTCGGCTTTCTGTTCCGGCCCAGCCACCCCGGAGGCGGGTTTGAGGCTTTCGCGGCTGTACTTGCGGTGAATGGCGTCCATGACATGCTCCACCTCGGACCATCTGCCGCTTTTCACGAGGCGCGCGCCAGATCCCAAGTGAATACCAGACCCCGAGTAAATACCAGCCCCTGTGCGAGTACCGTTCTGCGGACTATTACCAGCTCCCCCGCCGCGTCGTTGTGCGGAGCCAGTTTGTATGGAGCGCGAGTTTGCCCCACTCTCGATGGAGTCGAAGAGAGTTTGTTGCACCCCGTCTTCTGCGCGGGCAAGCTTTTCGGCACGCACGCCGATAAGTCGCAGGGCGCGGGGCGCCGCTTGCCCTACCAAGATTTCATCTGCGCGCAAGGCTTCCAATGCCAAGGAAGCAATCTGCATGCCGGAGTCTACGGGCACGTTCAGGGCAATAGCGCGGGTGTGCGTTTCGAAGGTGCTGTAGCGGATTTTGAGGCTGAGCCCTCCGGCGAGTTTCCCGGCGGTGCGCAGGCGCTTTCCCAGTTTGAGACTCAGCTCCCGAATAGCAGCGCTCACCTCCTGGGCATCGGTCGTATCCGTCTCGAAGGTGTGCTCGCCACCCATGCTTTTCTCTTCACGTTCGGTGATTACGGGGCGTTCGTCAATGCCGCGCGCCATGGCCCAGAGGTGCTCGCCCTGGGCGGTACCGAAGCGTTCTTTGAGCCAGTCCAGGCTCATGGACCTCATCTGGGCGATGGTGTGAATACCGTATCGGGAGAGCTGCTCGGTACTCTTCGCACCCACTCCCCACAGGTCGGAGACTTTTCTCGGGTCAAGAAATTCTTGAACGCGCTCGGGTGGAATGACCCACAGCCCGTTCGGTTTACTACCGGTGGACGCCATTTTGGCAAGCAGTTTATTGGGCGCAACCCCCGCGGAGGAGGGCAGGGAGAGTTCCTGCGCGATGCGGTCGCGAGCGCGCTGCGCCAGGGCGACGGGATCGTGGCCGTGCAGATAGGCGCCGGTTAGGTCCACGAAGGCTTCATCCACACTAACCTGCTCAACGTAGGGACTCAGATTGTTCAGGATTGCCATGACGGCACGGGAGTAGTGCCGGTAGTCGCCACGCAGCGGCAGGACGGTGGCGTTGGGGCTGAGGTTCCGGGCGCGGCTAAGCGGCATGCCGGAGCGCACCCCGTGGGCGCGCGCCTCGTAGGAAGCGGAGCATACAACCGAACGGGGTCCCAGCGGCGCCACGATAATGGGTTCGCCACGCAGAGCGGGGTTTTCGAGGAGCTCGACGTTGACAAAGAAAGCGTCCATGTCCAGGTGCATAATGACACGGCCGTTCCTTGCGCCGCTGTTCTTGCCGGTTCGCGCCTGCCCCATGTCGCCTCCTCTCATAGCTTCTACGCCCACCTACCGAAAATATAGCACATTTCTACGAAAAATGGGAGTAATCTATCGTAAACATGTTCGTAAATGCGTTCTCTTGGACTTTTCTCCACTAAGCTAGAAGAAGTGCACACCGCACCGCATCAGGACCGTACACAGCGACCATCAGCAAGGATAGTATGACTCCCCATTCTCCTTCCGGAGCACCCACTCCCCAGGCGACCGAGAGCCTCACCGTAGCGGCGCCGAATATCCAGGCGGATTCTGCGCACCTCGCTGAGCGCATTGCTGAAGAGCAGCGAGCCTACCTGCACGCTTTTGACACTCTCATGGCGGAGTTTTTTGCCCGCCAGCGCGAGTTACTCGAGGGTATCTCCCCCGAAACCCTGCCCCTGCTGGAGGCCATCGAGTCCCTCTCCACCGGCGGCAAGCGTCTGCGCGCGCTGCTGAGCTACTGGGGTTGGCGAGGTGCCGGCGGTGCACCCGTAACCGAGGAACGCGCATCCTGGTCTATTGTGAAAGCTGGCATGGCGGTGGAGCTGTTCCAGACCTCCGCGCTGATTCACGACGACATTATTGACCGCTCCGACACCCGCCGCGGCGCTCCCTCCGTGCATAAGCGTTTTGAGGCGGCACACGAGCAGAATAGCTGGCGCGGCGATGCGTTCAACTACGGTCTGACCGGCGGCATCCTTGCCGGTGACCTGACCCTGGCATGGTCTGCCGAGGTTTTCGCGTCCCTGGGTGAGGGCGCAATCTACGGCGCCCCGGCGCGCACCATTTTCGACCGGATGCGCACCGAGGTTCTGGCGGGTCAGTACCTGGACGTCTACTCCGAGGTTCTCGAAACCGAGGACGCCCAGGCGGCTCTGCAGCGTGCCCTAAACGTGATTCGCTTCAAGTCCGCCAAGTACTCCTGCGAGCACCCCTTCACGATTGGTGGCGCTCTGGCTCTGCAGGCTGCCGCACTGGAGGACGGCACGGGTGCCGTGAGCGAGCAGCACCCGGTACTCGCCGCCTACCGCGCGTTCGGTCTGCCGCTGGGTGAGGGCTTCCAGCTGCGTGATGACGAGCTGGGCGTCTTCGGTCAGCCCGAGGTGACCGGTAAGCCCGCTGGCGATGACCTGCGTGAGGGTAAGCGTACCGTGCTGGTGGCGCTCACCTCCGCTGCCCTCAACGAGAAGGATGCGGCGCTTCTGCACAATAGCTTGGGCGACCCCGAGCTGAGCGATGAGCAGGTGGAGCGCATCCGCGAGCTGATGGTTTCTTCGGGTGCTTTCGCCAAGCATGAGCAGCTGATTGAGCAGAAGTCTCAGGCTGTGTTTGAGGCACTGGAGGCGATGAACCTGGACGAGCTGACGCATGCGGCACTGACCGATATCGTGGGTCGTGCTCTGCGCCGCAAGGCATAGATGCGCTACGTCGCAAGGCGTAGAGGTCCACCACATATAAACGTTAAACAAGTTGAGGCGACATACCGGAGTATGCCGCCTCAACCTATTTAGCTATAGTACTGAGCCGCTATTACCAAGCCGGATTACCAAGCCAGTGCCTGCGCACGGCGACGAATCTCAGTCTTACGACCGTCAATCAGTGCGTCGATGGGACGACCGGGCAGGGACTCGTCGCTGGTGTACAGCCACACGATAGCTTCTTCATCGCTGAAGCCGGAATCCTTCAGGACAGCGAGGGTGCCCTTGAGGGATTCGAGCACACGCGAACCGTTCATGAACAGTGCGGGTACCTTGCGCACGTTGGTTTCCGGGTCGCGCAGAGCGATGAGCGTACCGTCAGAAATCAGGTTGTGAACGCGGGTCACCTTCAGGTCGAGTGCCTGCGCAATTTCGGGGATGGTTACCCAATCGCCAACGAGGGCGAAGGTCTGAGCAATATTTTCGTTAGTCACCTTTTAAGAGTGCCAGAGCTGGCACGTATTTACCACTTTTGACCCGCCGCAGGTTCGCTGCCCCTCCCGGGTTCTTTCGTTCTTGTACTTTGCCCGTTGTTCTTGCGTTGGAGTCGGGTCCACCGGCACTTTGTAAGAATTCGCTGAGTGTTCACCTGCCCGGCGCCCTCTAGTATCGCTTCTGCCCAGGTGGGCGGGCTAAAATGTTGAGACGTATGAATACTCCCAGCCCACGCCGGATTTCTCCCGTGAACCCTCGTTCTTCTGCAAATACTTCTGTTCCTCCCGCCACTCGTCCCGCTGCCCCGGATACCGCTATTGGTTCTTCGCAGTGGCTCAGTGGCGCCATTATTGAGGGTCACTACCAGGTGGGTTCGCTTATTGGGCCGCGGCGGCATGAGCGAGGTGTATTATGCGCTGGACCTGTGGTCGAATAACCCGGTTGCGCTCAAGGTTCTCTCCCCCGCTCTGGCTGAGGATGCAGCGAACCGTCAGAAGTTCCACCGTGAGGAGCGCTCGATGCGCCAGGTGGGTGGCGGCGGGCATACGGTGGGTGTGATTTCGTCGGGTACCGAATATTTTTCGGGCGAGATGGTCATGTATATCGTGCTCGAGTATGTGCACGGTTGTACGCTGAGCCAGTTGCTACGTGTACGTAATGCCCTCTCGCTGGGTGAGGCTCTGGATATCCTCATTCCGGTGGTGGAGGCGCTCTCGGAGGTGCACGCTAACCGCTACCTGCACGGCGATATTAAGCCGGGCAATATTCTTCTCGACGCTAACGGCCAGGTGAAGCTGACGGACTTCGGTCTTTCCCGCCGTGACGATCAGGTGGATGCTGGCGCCCCCATGGGCACCCCCGCCTACGTAGCGCCGGAGGTTCTTGATCCGAAGGTGAAGGTCGGCGCACAGGCCGATATTTTTGCGCTCGGCGTGATGATGTACCGCATGCTTTCAGGTCGTCTGCCCTTTGTGGGTCTGGAGAATGACCAGCAGGTGCTCTACCACAACGCCAACATTGAGATGCCCGCGCTGACCGATGTCGCACCGGGTGCGGACCGCGATATTGCGGGGCTGATTTCGTGGTGTACCCGCAAGCAGCCTCACGCCCGCCCCGAGGATGCGACCGAGCTGTTCACGGCTCTACTGGAGATTTCTGAGTCGTTGGGTGAGCATGAGCGAGCCTGGCGTGCCCCCTCATGCCCGGAGCCGGAGCTTCCTCTTTGGGAGGCCGTCGCCGATATTGCGGAGCGTAGCGGCGCCGCGCAGATGGTGCGTAACACCCCGATTAGTGCTTTTAGCGATGCCCGCGATTTGCTCGCCTACGATGTCTACTCCCCCGATAGCCTCGTGTACGATGCCTCGACGGCGGGTCAGGGCGTGCACCTTGCCGACGTGGATGCTGAGGACTCGGTGCTCAACCGCCAGGGCATTCCGCCTCTGGTGAGTTCCGCCTCCGATAATGACGATTCTGACACTGATCAGGAGCAGGAGGGCTCAAAGGGCAAATCCAGCAAGCGTGGTCTGGGCTCATTCATGAGCCGCCGTACCGCCGCGGCGAAGGGTCCGCTGACTCAGTCCGTTGGCATTGGCCCGCAGACGGAGCAGGAGTTCATCTCAGCTCATGGCGAGTACGCCCCAATCCATGCGGAGCGTTCGTTGAGTCCCTCCGGCACACGTCGTTCGAAGTCTAAGGGGGCGGCGAGCGCGTCGGAGGCTTCACCGGCAGAGGAGACCGCTTCTTCTCAGGAATCCGAGCAGTCTTCGCAGAAGGATCCTCGCCTGCCCGCCAAGCAGTTTAGGACCCCGCCCTCGGGTATGGCGGTGGGCGGTTGGGCTCTGGCACTGATTCTGCTGGGCATGGGTTCGAGCTTTACCGGTTGGTGGCTTGCGACCTCACTGGTGCAGTCGCAGTGGTGGCACAATATTGAGGCGTTCCTGACCTTCTAGTAGTGCTCCCCCCTCGAGCACTCTGTCCTCGTCTGTGCACTCTGTCCTCGTCTTTGCAGCGCGCAGGTTAAACGCAATGCCCGGGTCTTCACTCAGTGTGAGTGAAGACCCGGGCATTGTCGCGTCTGCTACTCTCCGCCACCTATCGCGGCGAAAAGCGTGAGCGTTTTATGCGCGGTTCTTGAGGTACTCGGAGACCAGGAACGCGATTTCCAGGGACTGCGAGTGGTTCAGGCGCGGGTCGCACAGGGACTCGTAGCGGTCTGCCAGTGCTGCCTCGTCGATGGCGTCGGAGCCGCCCAGGCATTCGGTTACGTCGTCGCCGGTCATCTCCACGTGGATACCGCCGGGGAAGGTGCCCAGAGCCTCGTGCACCTCGAAGAAGCCGCGAACCTCGTCGAGCACGTCGTCGAAGCGGCGGGTCTTGTAGCCGGAGGGCACGGAGATGGTGTTGCCGTGCATCGGGTCGGTGACCCAGACGACCTTCGCGCCTTCAGCCTGCACGCCCTCAACGATTGCGGGCAGCTTCTCGCGGATGTTCTTTGCGCCCATGCGGGTGATGAAGGTCAGGCGGCCGGGTTCGCGGTTCGGGTCGAGCTTATCGATCAGTGCGAGTGCGTCCTCTGCGGTGGTGGTCGGGCCGAGCTTCACGCCGATGGGGTTGCGGACCTTGGAGAGGAAGTCCACGTGGGCGTCATCGATGCCGCGGGTGCGCTCACCAATCCACAGGAAGTGTGCGGAGGTGTCGTAGGGCAGGTGGGTGCGCGAATCGATGCGGGTCAGGGCGCGCTCGTAGTCCAGAACTAGTGCCTCGTGGCCGACGTACATGTCGGTGGTCTTGAGGGCCTCGAAGTTCACACCGCATGCTTCCATGAATTTGAGGGCGCGGCCGATTTCGTTAGCGGTCTTCTCGTAGCGCTCGTGGGCGGGGTTAGAGGTGAAGCCTCGGTTCCACTGGTGCACGGCGCGCAGGTCGGCGAAGCCGCCCTTGGTGAAGGCGCGCACCAGGTTCAGGGTGGATGCGCTGGTGTGGTAGCCGCGCAGCATGCGCTTGGGGTCGTGTACGCGGGCTTCGGGGGTGAAGTCGAAACCGTTGACGGTCTCGCCGCGGAAGGAGGGCAGGGTGACGTCGCCGCGGGTTTCCATGTCTGCGGAGCGCGGCTTGGAGAACTGACCCGCCATGCGACCCATCTTCACCACGGGCATGGAGGCGCCGTAGGTGAGCACAGCAGACATCTGCAGGATGGTCTTGACGCGGCCGGAAATCTTGTCGGCGGTTGCACCAGCGAAGGTTTCTGCGCAGTCGCCGCCCTGCAACAGGAATGCGCGGCCTTCAGCAACCTCACCGAGTGCCTGGCGCATGGCGTCGACTTCACCGGCGAAGACGAGCGGCGGTACCGAGTTCAGCTCGGCGATGGTGCTCTCAAAATCTTCGTGCTCGCTCCAGGTGGGCTGCTGGTCAATGTGCAGCTGACGCCAGGTGTCTAGGCCGTGGTCGGGGGCCTGCGAGGTGCTGAGGTTTTGATTGCTCATCTTCACTCCATTGGGATGGTCTTGTGCGTTTTCTGATTCAGCCGCCGTTTCGGGTGCTCGGCGCGCCGTGTGCGGCGTGCTGGCTTGCGATTCTTCAGGCTGAATAGACTAATTGTACTCTTGCTTGCTTCAACACCTAACCCTGCAGTCAGGTACATCTCACATGTTTAGATGGCGCCACCCGGTGTCGGCGATACGAGGGGTGAAAAGCGCCCTGACAGAACGGCATACGAAAGGGCGGGATGCGGCACGTACCGCATCCCGCCCTCTGGCGCATGTGTGTATCTGTCGTATGTGTGCACCCGGGGTGCTGTCTCAGGGTGTTGTCTCAACGTTTAGCGTTGCAGGTGTGCGACCGCCTCATCAGCGCTCATGTTTTTATCAGCCATGAGCTTCTTGACGCGGTCGGCGTACACGTCCACGTATTCCTGGCCGCTGAGGGCACGGATCTCGGAGCCAATACGGTCGGCGATTTCACGCTGAACGCGGTGGCTCAGGTCTGAGCCGTCGGTGTATTCCTCGAAGGTGAGGGGCTTGCCGATAATGGTACGCACCTGGATGGGCTTGCCGTCATGGCGCAGACGGATACGGTTCGAGCCGGAGGGCTGAATCAGGTCGGTACCGATCTGTCCGACGGGCACTACGGGCACGCCTGCTTCAACTGCGAGGCGGGCGACACCGACCTTGGGGCGGTAGCCGCGTCCGTCGGGGCTACGGGTGCCTTCGGGATAGATGCCGATGATGCCGCCGTCCTTGAGGACCTGCGCGCCGGCATTGAGGGATTCCTGGCTCTTCTGGCCGCCGGAGCGGTCCATGGGAAGCTGGCCGACGCCGCGGAAGAACGCCGCCATGGCACGGCCCTTCACGCCGGGGGTGGTGAAGTAGTCGCTCTTGGCGAGGAAGTTCACGGTGCGAGGCATGGCGAGAGGAATGAAAATGGAGTCACAGAACGCCAGGTGGTTGCTTGCGACAATGTAGGGACCCTCGGGCAGATTCTCAAGGCCCACCACGTCATGGTGGTACAGTCCCTGCAGCAGGGGGGAGCCAAGAATCTTGAGCGTTGAATAGAGGGCGGCGTTAGGCATGGGGTCTCCTCTCTGAATGTTCCCGGCTCAATTCTAGCGTGTCTGGAGAGGCGCGAGAGAACGCGCGATAATTAAAGAAAAGAGAACGATTTTTCTGCGCACCGGTGTATTGGGTGCGCTGGAGGCGATATACCAGCATCGGCGCTGTGCCCGCGGTAGCCGGTCGGGGTACGCTATAGAGCCTGCACCTGCGTTCATATTCGCGCAGGTTGGCTAAGGAGGACCATGAGCATTTTTGATAACTCGTTGGAGCCGCTCAAGCGGATGCGCCGCAAGGCTCGCGAGCGCAGGCTTCTAGCGACCCAAAATGTTAAGGACTCCCTGGCGCGTCGCCTCGAGGGCGACCAGGAAGCGTTCGATCACTCCCCCGTTTCTTTTAGTCCTGACCCGGCGCAGCATTCTGTGGGTATTTTGCTGGTGCACGGTTTTACGGGTTCACCGCATAGCATGCGCCCGTTGGCTCAGCATTTTATGGAGCTCGGGTATGCGGTGGAGATGCCGTTGCTGACCGGTCACGGTACTCATTGGAAAGATTTGCGCGATAGCACCTATGAGCAGTGGCTAGCTTCTGCCGAGCAGGGGTACCGTCGCCTAGCCGATCAGGGTCTGCGTGTGGTGGTCGTTGGTATGTCGATGGGCGGCACGGTGGCGACCCATCTGTCGGCGCGCCTGCCGGTGGCGGGTACGGTACTCATCAACCCCTACATGGTGGATGTGAACCCGATGATGCGTCACGCCGGTAAGGTGTCGAAGGTTCTGCCGGTGCTCAAGGCGATCGGGTCTGATATTGCGGTTCCGGGTGTGAGCGAGGGCGCGTATTCTATCGTTCCAACGGCAGCAGTGCATCAGCTACATCTTTTGGGTGCTGAGACTCGTGCTCTGATCCCGCAGTTGAAGTCGCCGGTTCTGTATTTGCGTTCACTGGGCGATCATACTGTGTCGGATAGCTCCCATAAATATTTTCTCGAACATTGTTCAGTTCCTGTAGAATTTAGGTGGCTGACCCGCAGCTACCATGTGGCAACGCTCGACTACGACGCCGAGTATCTTCTCTCTACTGTTCAAGCTTTTGTCGCATCACTAAACCACTAAATTCTGACAGTTCCGCCCGCTGCACACCGGCGAATGCATCACCCGCCGCGGTGGACAGAACACTCAGAAAGCCATCACGGCACCTCGAGAAATCGAGGACAGCCCGCGGCACCGGACCGCCCGAGCTTACGCCCTGATTTGAAAGGCGCATTATGAAAGTCTTCTCCACTCCCGCTGAGGTTCTTGTCGACCCCTCGCTGAACCTGACAAGCATTGTTGAGCGCCACCGAGCCGATAGCTCCAACCCGGTGCTGTACCGCCGTCAGATGTCGCCGGGTAACTGGCAGCCGGTTCGAGCCCAGCAGTTCCACCAGATGGTGACCGACCTGGCTAAGGGCATGATTGCTGCGGGTATCCGCCCGGGTGACCGTGTGGGCATTATGAGCCGCACCCGCTTCGAGTGGACCGTCATTGACTTCGCCATCTGGTATGCCGGTGCTGTCTCCGTGCCGGTATATGAGACGAACGCTGCCGCCCAGGCTGCATGGGCGCTGTCCCATTCTGAGGCTGTCGCCATCTTCGTCGAGGATGAGAAGCTCCTGAATCGTGTGGCTGAGGCTGAAGAATACGCCGCTTCCACTTCTGAACCGTGCCAGCTCAAGCACCGCTGGGTCATTGAGAACGGCGACCTTGATGCCCTCAGCGCTCGCGCGTCCGAGGTGAGCGATGAGCAGCTGGAGCAGGTACGTTCCGCTGCCGGCTGTGATGACATCGCGACCATTGTGTATACCTCCGGCACGACCGGCCGCCCCAAGGGTTGCGCGCTGACTCACGGCCACTTCCTAAACCTGAGTGTCAACACCAAAATGGTCGAACCCGAGATTGCGAACTCCCGCAACTCCTCCATTCTTTTCTTGCCGCTGGCGCACGTTCTGGCGCGTCTGATTCAGGTGCTGGCACTGGATGCCGGTCTGGTCATCGGTCACTCCCCCAATATTAAGAACCTGGCTGCTGACTTGGATAGCTTCAAGCCGACCATGCTGCTGGTGGTGCCCCGCGTCTTTGAGAAGGTGTACGAGGGCGCCATGGCGAAGGCGGCTAAGGGCGGCAAGTTCAATAAGTCGCTCTTTGAGCGTTCCACCGATATTGCGGTGCGCTGGTCACAGGCGAAGGTTGAGGGCCGTGTCCCGCTGAAGCTGGCGGCGCAGTACGCTCTCTACGACAAGCTGGTCTACTCGAAGCTGCGTGCGGCTCTGGGCGGCGAGCTGCGCTACGCGGTCTCCGGCGGCGGTCCCCTCGGCGAGCGCCTGGCGCACTTCTTCCACGCGGTGGGTGTGCAGGTGGTTGAGGGTTACGGCCTGACCGAGACCTGCGCCCCGATTGCGGCTGGCCGCATCAACCCGTACCAGATTGGCATGATTGGCCCGCTCATCCCCGGTTCCGAAGGCTATATTGCTGAGGACGGCGAGCTTCTGGTTCGTGGCGTGGGCGTGATTAGCAGCTACTACAAGAACCCCGAAGAGGACGCTCAGGCGTTCACTGAGGACGGCTGGTTCCGTACCGGTGACCTGGCTCATTTCGATGAGCGCGGCTACCTGAAGATTGTGGGCCGCAAGAAGGAAATCATTGTCACCGCCGGCGGTAAGAACGTGATTCCGGGTATTGCGGAGACTCATCTTCGTACCTCTCCCCTGGTTTCTCAGGCGATGCTGGTAGGCGATGAGAAGCCGTTCGTTGCGGCTCTGGTGACCCTGGATCCGGATACCCTGCCCGAGCAGTTGGAGCACTTGGGTCTGCCGCGTTCGCTCTCCATCCCGGAGGCTGCTGTTCACCCGGCGGTTCGTGCTGCAGTTCAGAAGCTCGTGGACGAGGCGAACCAGTTGGTTTCCCGCGCTGAGGGTATTCGCGAGTTCCGCATTATGAACCGCGATCTGACCGAGGCGGACGGCTATCTGACTCCTTCGCAGAAGTTGCGCCGCGCGAAGATTCTGCAGGATTTCTCCTCCTACGTGGATGAGATGTACGGCAAGGTTTCCGATAGCACGTCGGATTCTTTGGCTCGCCTGCAGGAGTACGCGGCGGAGCAGTCTGAGAAGTTCGCTGAACTGCGTGAGCAGGCGGCAGAGCGTCTGCACGAGTACGCGGACCACCAGGCGGAGCGTCTTGCCGAGCTGCGTGAGCAGGCGGCTGAGAAGTTTGAGGAGCTGCGTGAACAGACCGCCGAAATGATGCAGAAGCCTCATGAAGAGAAGGCCGAGGAAGAAAAGGCTGAGGACTCCTCCGCTGAGGTTTCTTCCGCAGCGGCTCCCGCCGAGAAGCCCGCACAGGCTGAGAAGAAGGCTGCTACAGAGCAGAGCCCTCAGAAGTCTGACACCGACAAGGCATAACCGGCTCTGGCCACCATTAACGAGAGGCCATACACGAGAGGAGGAGGTCGTACCGCTTAGGTACGACCCCCTTCTCTCTGTTTGTTCGCTAGAAACCTCGATTTTCGGACGTTATCTAGCCGTCGTTAGATGGCGGGTTCTTAGTTTGCGGGCTCGTCGAATTCCAGACCGAGCAGCGCGTTCTCAACGATTTCGGTCAGTGCCGGGTGGATCCAGTACTGGCCGCGTGCGAGGGTGCGCGCATCCATGCCGAAGCTCATTGCCTGCAGGAGCGGCTGGATGAGCACGGAGGACTCTTCACCGACCAGGTGTGCGCCGAGCAGCACGCCGTTGTCCTTGCGGGCAATCAGCTTGCACAGGCCGATCTTGTCTTCCATTGCCCAGCCGTAGGCGGTGTCGCCAAAGTTCTGTGCCTTGACGGTGATCTCAAAGCCTTCACGCTCAGCGGCCTGGCGCGCCTGCTCTTCGGTCATGCCGACCACGGCAATCTGCGGGTTGCTGAAGACCGCGGCGGGTACGTAGCGGTGGTCGCTGGCACGCAGGTCCTCGGGGTGGCTGAGGTTGTGCTGCACAACGCGGGCCTCGTGGTTTGCCACGTGCTTGAGCTGGTAGCGGCTGGAGACGTCGCCGAGGGCGTAGACACCGGGTACGGGTGCACCGTTGTAGAGCACGCGCTGGTACTTATCGACGCTGAGCTGACCGCCGTCCTGCACGTCGAAGTAGTTCTTTCGCGTTGAGGGTGTCGGTGTTGGGGCGGCGACCGGTTGCCACGAGCACAGCGTCTGCCGGGATTTCGAGCAGTTCTTCACCGTTCTCGGTGGTGCGCTTCGCTACGACGGTTACGCTGCCGTCGGCGTTCTCACGGATCTCGGAGAGGGACGCATCCTTGACGATGTTCCACTGCTGCTTGCGGCTTCTTCGAAGCGTGCCACGACCTCTTCGTCCACGCCACGTAGCAGGCGGGAGGAGCGGTTCAGCTGGGTTACTTCGGTACCGAATGCGGAGAAAACGTGGGAGAATTCTGCCGCAATCACGCCGCCGCCGATGACGACCATACGGGCGGGCAGCTCGTCCATGCGCATGACGTTGTCATTGGTGTAGACCTTGGAGGAGTCGATACCGGGTACGGGAGGCAGCACGGCGCGTGAACCTGCCGCAACAACAATCTGGCGGCCCTGCAGGCGGGTGCCGTCGGTCAGCTCGACGGTGTGGGAGCCGACGAAGCGCGCGTACTGGTCGTAGAAGTCGACGTTGGGCAGACCGGCACGCCAGTTGCGGCCGCCTTCAACAATCTGGTCAATGCGGGAGGCAAAGATACGGTCACGAATCTGCGCCCAGTGCACGGCGTCTACGTGTGCGTCGACGCCCAGGTGCTTGACCTCGCGGGTCTTCTGCGCGATGGTCGCCGGGTAGACGTACATTTTGGTGGGGATGCAGCCAACGTTCAGGCAGGTGCCGCCGAAGATACCGCCGTCGATGAGGGCGACCTTCTTGTCGTCCCATTCGGGGCCGATGAGGGTGTTGCCGGATCCGGAGCCGATGACGATGAGGTCGTACTGTGCTACGCCGTCAATGCGTTCTACGTTCTCGATGCTCATGTGGTCCTCTCGTTGTTGGTGTTGAGGCTGGGCTCGTTCCCAGCGTGCCCCTTCGATAGCGGGGTTATTTCTGTTACTGCCACTATAACGCGTGGAAGCTTCCGGCTATTCCCACTATCTGGTGTCAATGTTGACGGATATGCGAAAATGCGCCGTCCCAAAGAACACAGCGCTGAGAACACAGCGCTGAAAATACAGAGGTTCTTTGAGAAGACGCACTCAAGCGTTGAAACTATGTGAGCCCGCGGATTAGTGACGTTTAGATGTCTGAGCCTAGATGCTAGCGCTTAGAGGTCTGCCATGAGCCCAGCCAGCAGACGGGTGAAGTCAATGGCGGGATCAACCGATTCTTCGTCAGGCCAAAAATGAATCGGGTACGCCGCACCCTGGGCACGCTGCAGCACGGGGCTTTCAGCGAGCACGGGTTCTGCCACGAGCTCGCCGAAGAGGGAGCGCATTTCGTCGCGTCGGTAGCGGTGTTCGCTGTCGTTGGGGCGCATCTTGTTGATAACTACTCCCGCACCGTCAATGCTGATGCCGCTTTCCTGCTGAAAGCGCACGATGGCACGCAGGGTTCGTTCGGTGCCCGCCACGGAGAAGAGGGAGGGCTCTGCGACCGAGAGGATACGCTCGCTCACCGCCCAGCCCATCGAAGACAGGGTTCCGAGGAACGGCGGGCAGTCAATCAGAATCACGTCGTAGGCGTCCGCTGCCGCCTCCACCATGCGCTTGAATCGGCGGATGAACGGCGCGGCTTCCTGCCGGTCCACGAGGGTGGAGCGTGCCGAGCCTCGCGCCACCTTCACGCTACCGGTGGTCACGGGGTTATTGGTCAGCAGGGTGGGTTTGCCGACGAGCGCGTTCCAGGAGGAGCTACCGGCTTCCTCCGCGAAGGCGCGCTCATTGGAGCTGGCAATCAGGGAGGCGACGTCGGGGATGGTTTCATCCACTGCCAGGCCGGTGCTGGCGTCGCCGTGGGGGTCGAGGTCAATAACGAGTGTGGAGAGTCCGCTGTGTAATGCCGCGGAGGCGAGCCCCAAAGTGATGGACGTTTTGCCAACGCCGCCCTTGAGGCTGCTGATACTGACGATGCGGGGCATGCAGGTCCCTTTTATGAGTGAGGTGTAATGCCCCTTTATTTTAGCGAATCTTCGCTTTTCTTCTGGCTCTGACAGGGGTGTATCTTGAGTTTTTTCTCAAGTGAGCATTGAATATTCCCTCGCATTTAAAGCTTCAGCCCGCGCTCGCTACCCGATAGGTAGTGAGCGCGGGCTGATTCACGTTTTGTGTTTTATGCCTGTGCGCGGCGGGCACGGCGGGCGGCAAGTTCGTCGCCTTCGAAGTTTTCGTGCATCTCTTCGCCGGGCTGGCCGTTGAGGTTCATTTCGATTTCGCGCCAGACGCGACCGATAGCGATGCCGAAGACACCCTGACCTGCCTGAACCAGGTCAATGACCTCGCTCGGGGAGGTGCATTCATAGACGGTGGTGCCGTCACTCATCGAGGGTAATGTTCGCGAGGTCGTCAATGCCGCGGGTACGCAGATGCTCGATGGAGGTGCGAATCTGCTGCAGGGACACGCCGGTGTCGAGCAATCGCTTCACAATCTTGAGCACGAGCACGTCGCGGAAGCTGTAGAGGCGCTGGGTGCCGGAGCCGGATGCGCCTCGCACGGTGGGTACGACCAGATCGGTGCGTGCCCAGTAGTCGAGCTGGCGGTAGGTGATGCCGGCTGCCTTGCAGGCGACAGCGCCACGGTAGCCGAGGTTTTCCTCGACGACAGAGACAGGGTCGGTGAAGAGCACGCCCTGTTCACCGCGCGGAGGCGGTGCTACAGGGAAGAGGGTATCGAAGCCATCCAGGGGCTGGTCGAAGCCCTGGGGTGCGTGCGTGGTTGCGGCCTCGCCTGCATTTTCGGCTACCTGCTGCTCTAGCACGGTCCCTCCTTTTCGTTAAACCCTTTTAAGTGCTTCACCGCGCCCTATCAAATGCGGTCGATATCGTTCCGGTGTAGACCCGATTCTCGGGGTGAGATATCGGGGTGAGATTCTAGGGTTGAGGTCTAGAATCTGCGTCTATGATTCGCGTGGCTCCTCTCGGATCCGGCGCGGTTTTCAATACTACACAGCGGTTCGACAGTGCGACCGATGCGCGATAGGCGCGGTTGTTCAATCTATTTTAACTGATAGAGGGCTCTACTTAAAATTGAACCCACCGGAGCGAACGATCTTTTCAGATTCATTCTTGCCTCATTAACGCCCTCATAGGGGCGCTCCTCCCCCGCCGTTCCGTTCGCTTTTTCTGGGCGCCCATCCCACAGGGGAGTTTATACAGGGGGAGTTTAAAAAGTAAATGCGTACGGATAGGTAGTCCGTACGCATTTACAGCTGAGTTGAGTGAATAGCCTTGGCAGGCCGGGAGCCCCCTGGTTAGAAAGCTCTTCGTGTTGGACGAAGGGGTAGAAATTCCGAGCGTGCCAGCGTCGGCTTCGTCCAAGTCTAGAGGCCGCTACCCGTTGGTGCAGGTAGGGACTGTAGAGGGAATCACCGTGGTCAGCGGTGTTTCCCGATGGGAAATCCCCGTTTCGGGGAGTGCGGTGGAACCGCATCGGGGTTTACGAAGCGGCAGACTGTCCGGTCGTCTGCGTCTTCGGTCGCCTACTCGTAGGTAGGCATCGCCGATTCGACGAGAGTTGCATGCAGCTGCAGGCACAACTTGCGAATCTTGTTGGCTCGTTCCTGCGCCTGAGCCTGGGAGGCTGCGTCGCGGCGCGAAGCCAGCGGAGCCACCGCAATTTCCACGAGGGAGATTTCACGGTCTGCCGCAGACTTAAATGCGCGCAGGTGACGGGGCTGAATACCGTGCTGGGTCAGCTCTGCGCTCACGCGGGCAATCAGCACGTCGTAATCGGTGTACTCCACATCCGAGCCGTCTTCGAGCAGTCCAAAGTCAATCAGCTCGCGAATCAGTTCGGGAGTGGTGTTAGCGTATTCTGCCAGCTCACGGAGGCTGTAGGTTCGGCCTTCCTGCTCGTCCGGTCCGAGGACGGTATCCAGGACGTCTTCACTTACGGTGGCGGGCATGGAGTTCAGTACGCGACCGGCTTCCAGATCCTCCAGATGCTGACGGATTACCTTGAGCGGCATGTAGTGATCGCGCTGCATAGTGAGGATATAGCGCAGGCGCTCAATATCGGTCTGGGAGTACTTGCGGTAACCGGTTTCGGTGCGGCTGGGGTGCACCAGGCCGCGCTCCTCCAGGAAGCGAATCTTGGATGCGCTAATTCCGGGGAACTCCAGGTCGAGCTGACTAAGAACCTGACCGATGGTCCGGCTCTTAACGTCACGCGGGTTACGGTCAGAGTCGCCGTTCTCCACGTCCTCTAGTTGAACCTCAGCGTTAGTGAGGTTTTCATCGATGCGTGAGGTCATCTATGTCTTTCGGGTACTTGTTCAGCCGATGTCGATACGAGCCGAAATTTGAGTGAGTGGCTCGTTCCCCCGGTCGGGGGTCTCGCTCCGTGCCGAACATCTTTGCTTAGTGTTGAGAGTGTGATAGATAAGTTTAGTTGTTTATCACGAAATGATAAACCGCAAACCTTCGAGACAATCTTATAGCCTCACAAGGCATTTTGCTATTTAGTTCGCCCTTTTCAGGGGCTTTTTGAACCCAAAAATAGCCACACAATCAAACATTAATCAGTAGAGACAGTACCAATTTTAGCAAAATTCCAATACTTCGAACACATATATCTCATATTGGACTGCTTTACGAGGAAATTTTTATCTTCTCGCGATAGTTGAAGTTTTCATCACATTTAACTTGAAAGAGGCCCCCACTAGGGGTTTAGTCATCCTTCAAGCCCCTTTAGTGAATTCCTGCACCTTCAAGACGAACCTTAAATGCGCCCAACTATTTGCGTTTGTGTGCATTTTAAAAGAAAAACGGCGAGACCAATCGGTCTCGCCGTTTCATCAGTACGTACCTCTTAACACGAGGGACGCCAGAGCTATAGAGTCTATCGAGCTAGACTATCGACTTAGAGCTTAGCCAGCTCAGCCTTGTACGCCTCTGCATCCAGCAGGTTAGCCAGATCATCAGCGTTCTCGGGGCGAATCTCAATGATCCAACCCTCGCCGTAGGGATCGGAGTTGACCAGTGCGGGGTCATCCTCCAGGCCCTCGTTCACTGCGACAATCTCGCCAGCGATGGGAGCAAAGAGATCGGAGACAGACTTGGTGGACTCAATCTCACCGAAGCTATCCTCAGCAGCTACAGAGTCGCCGACAGAGGGAAGGTCGACGTAGACGACGTCACCCAGTGCATCCTGAGCGTGGTCGGTAATACCAACACGTACGGTGCCCTCGGCGGTGAGAGCGGAAACCCACTCGTGCTCAGAAGTGTACGAGAGTTCTGCGGGAACGTTGCTCATAGCAGCGGTGTCCTTTCAGTGTGTTCTTGCGTAGCGCGGACCGTCCCGCGCACGGTGTCGTTCCGTATGTGGGATGACGGAACGTCCTACACCAATTATCACATAAGAAGTAATGCGGGGCACGTCCAAACACCCCCGTACCACTTCTAAGACACTATATTTTCCTTATCCTATCTAGCCGCTCAACAATCACCCCTTCCCAAGGCCCTAGAAGCACCCCTATTACTCACCTCCAGTAGACAGCCATTCAGACACACCAAAAGGCTCAGGGCCCCACACCATGAAGGTGCAGGGCCCTGAGCCTTAGGCTAGAGAGCTAAACTCTCACAGCGCCTTAGCGGGAAGAAATGACGCGCTCGGAGAAGCGGTTCGGGTTACCGAAACGGTGTGCGGTAATCGAAACAGCCTGCTCGCGGAGGAAGGGCAGCATCTCGATACGGCCAGCCTCGGTGACCGGGTGCGAAGTACACTGCAACATCCGGGCGACCGCCCAGTGCCGTGTAGATGGGACTTCTCATCGTTACCGATGTAGCGGATACGGGTGCCTTCCAGCGGGGTACCAGCCAGTGCACGAACCGGGGTCTTAGCGTTCGAAGCCAGGTACTCGCGGAACTGAGCGTCCGACTTGACTTCGTACTTGATGCCCTTGTTCTCGAGGACGCCACGGACGTCGACCGGCAGGTCCTTACCGACGGACAGAGCAACCGGTGCGTTAGCTGCCAGACCGGCGAGCACAACGCGCAGGGTCTCTGCTGCGGATGCGGACTCGTCTGCACGAACCAGAACCTGGGTGGGTACGTAGCGCAGGATGTTGCGCTCCACGCCCAGCTTCGAGGGGATCGTGACCGAAGCCGAACTCGGTGTCCCAAGCGTGTGCGTCAGAGGAGACACCGCGCTTGATGAATGCGAAGTCCTCGCGCTTGCCCGAGCTCGGAGTTCTCGATGGTAGCCAGGGTCTCGCGGACGGTCACGGACTGGGTGACTGCGGTTGCGGTTGCCTGTGCCGGCTCCCAATCGGACAGAGCGATCAGGTAGCTGGGGCCACCAGCCTTGGTACCGGAGCCAACGGTGGACTTCTTCCAACCACCGAAGGGCTGACGCTGAACGATTGCACCGGTAATTGCACGGTTGACGTACAGGTTACCTGCCTGCACCTTGGAGAGCCACAGCTCGAGCTCATCAGCATCCAGCGAGTGCAGACCTGCAGTCAGACCGTAATCGGGTGCGTTCTGCAGCTCGATTGCCTCTTCCAGAGTGTCAGCGGTCATGATGCCCAGGATGGGGCCGAAGTACTCGGTCATGTGGTACTCGGAACCGGGCTTGACGCCTTCGCGAACACCGGGGCTCCAGAGGCGACCGGTCTCGTCCAGTTCCTTGGGCTGATGAGCCAGCGCTCACCCGGACCGAGGGTGGTCAGACCGCGCAGCAGCTTCTCTTCCGGCTTCTGAACAACGGGGCCCATCTGGGACTCAATGTCCTGCGGGTGTGCCACGTGCAGCGAGTTGACGGAGTCGATCAGCTGACGGCGGAAACGCTCGGACTGTGCCACGGAGCCAACCAGGATGACGGTCGAACCAGCGGAGCACTTCTGACCTGCGTGACCGAATGCCGAGTAGACGACGTCCTTGACGGCGAGGTCGATGTCAGCGTTCGGGGTGACGATGATGGAGTTCTTACCCGAGGTCTCACCGAACAGGGGCAGGTCATCACGCCAGGAGCGGAAGAGCTCAGCGGTCTCGTAACCACCGGTCAGAATCAGGCGGTCAACCTCGGGGTGCGAGATGAGCAGCTTACCTGCAGCGCGGTCAACAACCTTGACGAGCTTCAGAACTTCCTTGGGAACGCCTGCATCCCACATGATCTCTGCGATCAGGGCACCGGTGCGAGCGGTGATGGTTGCGGGCTTGAAGATGACAGCAGAACCTGCAGCCAGACCAGCCAGAACACCACCGGCGGGGAATAGCGGTCGGGAAGTTCCACGGGGGAACAACCAGGGTCAGGTCAACAGACTTGGGCTTTGCGCCGTCGATCTTCTCGAGGTCCTCAGCCAGCATTGCGTAGTAGTATGCGAAGTCGATTGCCTCGGAGACCTCGGTGTCGCCCTGCTCCAGGGTCTTGCCAGCCTCAGCTGCCATAACCTCCAGCAGGTCACCGCGGCGCAGTGCGATAGCCTTACCGACCTTGCGCAGAATCTCTGCACGCTCGTGACCGGAGAGCTTGCCCCATGCCTTACCAGCTTCCTCAGTTTCCTTGATCAGCTTCTCAGCGTCAGCTTCGCTGGTCAGCTCGTTAGCCTTGAGGGTTTCGATGCCCAGCTTGGTGGTCTTGGAACGCTCGAGGATTGCGCGACCCCACTCGCGGTTACCGGAGAGTGCAGGGGTCGGTGTCGGGGGTGTTCTCGAAGCGGCCAGCCGGTACGAAGACGTTGTCCTCGTTCTCGGTCAGACGGTTCTGGGTGCGCTTGGATGCGGGAACCTCGTCGGTGACGGAGTTCAGCGCACGCATGAAGCGGTCCTCTTCGCGCTTGAAGATGGACTCGTCGGTTGCCAGGTCGAAGATACCGGACATGAAGTTCTCGGAGGAAGCGTTCTCCTCGAGACGACGGATCAGGTATGCGATAGCAACGTCGAATTCCTTGGGGTTCACGACGGGCACGTACAGCAGCAGGTGGCCAACGCGGCGGCGGATGATCTCAGCCTGCTGCTCAGCCATACCAATCAGCATCTCGAACTCGACGCGGTCCTTCACGCCGCGGTCCTCGGACAGCAGCAGTGCGAAAGCAACGTCGAAGAGGTTGTGACCTGCAATACCGAGGCGGACGTTCTTCACGTGCTCGGGGCGCAGTGCGTAGTCCAGAACGCGCTTGTAGTTGGTGTCAGCAGCCTGCTTGGTGTCCCAGGTGGTCAGCGGCCAGCCGTGCATAACAGCTTCGACGATTTCCATGGAGAGGTTTGCGCCCTTAACCAGGCGGACCTTGATGCCTGCGCCGCCAGCAGCAACGCGCTTTAGCGGACCCACTCCTGCAGGTGCTGCATTGCAGCCAGGGTGTCGGGCAGGTATGCCTGGAGCACGATACCGGCTTCCAGGTCCTTCAGGTGGGGCTGGTCCAGGATCTTGGTGAACACCTCAATGGTGAGGTCCAGGTCCTTGTACTCCTCCATGTCCAGGTTGATGAACTTCTTGGGGGAGCTGGATGCAGCCAGCTCGTACAGCGGGGTCAGGCGGCGAACAGCGGTCTCAACGACCTCGTCGAATGCCCAGTGCTGGTGGGGGCCGGAAACAGCGGACACCTTAATGGAGACGTAGTCAACGTCGTCACGTGCCAGCAGGCGCTTGGTCTCAGCCAGGCGGTGCTCTGCTTCCTTGTCACCCAGAACTGCCTCACCGAGCAGGTTGACGTTCAGGCGGTTACCGGTCTTGGTCAGCTCTGCAATTGCGTCGCCCAGCTTCTCCTCGGAAGCGTCGACAATCAGGTGACCAACCATCTCGCGCAGCACGCGGCGTGCAACGGGAACGGTGGGCCATGCGACCTTGCCAGCCAGCTTGCCACCGAAGCCAACAGCGGACTTCATGTACCAGGGCAGGAAGGAAGGTGCCAGGCCGGAAATACGGGAAAGGTTGCGGCCGGAGACGTTGTCGTCTTCGGGGCGAATAACGCCATCAACAAAGCCGACGGTGAAGGGAAGACCATTGGGGTCCTTCAGAACACCGGCGAGCTGCTCAGCCGCGAAGGTGGGCTTGATCGACTGGGACTCATTTACCCACTGACGAACAAGCTGACGAGCTTCCAGAGCCATCTTCTGGTAGTGCTCAGATGCGAAAGGATGGGTCATCCTTGACTCCTAACTATCTCACTGTGTGCGGTGCACACCACGTTTGGCGATGTCTCTATTTCACCACAAAAGGGTAATAAATACCTCATTAGAAAAACTGAATGTTTTTTCCAAAATCCATTTAGTTTTTCTAAATGATTGTGCGGTGAGGTTTTCACCCCGCGCCCCCTCCGAACCTCCTGTTCGAAGAGACAAGGTGAAGTTTGTAGCGACATCGCTATCCATCTCTCTCAGGCTAGCACTTTCAGAGCGCAAATATCGAACCCACTTCGTAACAGACGAACACTTCAAAACCAGTCCCAAAAGCATCTTCAACCCCAAGAATCGTCACATTCAGCGCGAAAATACTCGCTACACAAGCCAACATGCCGGCACCCCATTTCAGGCGTCTCAAAAAGAGCCGGCCGGAAGCCTGCGCGGTACCATATACAAGAGTCCACGATGAGAGACGCACCATGGAATACGGTGGCAGCCACAGCCAGCGCAATGCCGAGTGCACCAGGGAGGAAAATATGTCCATCTACGACATCCGACGTATGCAAATGCTCCTCGAAATCCAAGAACGCGGCACCGTCATCGCCGCAGCCGAAGCACTCAGCCTCACCCCCTCCGCCGTCTCCCAGCAGATTGCCACCCTCGAAAAAGAAACCGGCACCCCGCTTTTGCAGCGCATCGGCAGGCGCGTACAGCTCACCAGCGCCGGACTCATCATTGTCGACAGCGCCCGCAGCATCCTGCGCGAACTCGACCGCATGCAAACCTCCGTCGCCAACCTCACCGGCGAACCCGCAGGCATGGTCCGCCTCGCCATCTTCCAGTCCGCAGCCTTCGCCCTGCTACCGGAAACCCTCAGCTACCTTACCGAACACGCACCCTCACTCACCCTGCAGGTACTGCAAATCGACCCCGAAACCGGAACCTCCCTGACTCGAAGCCGCGAATACGACATGGTGCTCTCCGAAGCCTACCCGCACCACCACATCCCCGAATACCCCGAACTGCACTCCGAACTACTCACCGAAGACCCGCTCAGCCTGATCGTGCCCAGCACCTCCACCATCACCTCAATCGAGGAGGCGCACGCACTGCCCTGGGTCCTCGAAATGGAACAGAACACCTCCCGCAGCTGGGCGCTCAACCAGTGCCGCACCGCAGGATTCGAGCCGGTCATCCGTTACAGCGCCAATGACATGATTACGAACTCCAACCTCGTCAAAGCAGGATTCGCCGTCACCATCGTGCCCGGCTTCATCCTCTCCTCCCTCTCCACCACCGAGGGGCTACGCATCGTGGAGCTACCCGGCAAGCCCTGCCGCAAAATCTTTACCGCCGTACGCCGAGAGTCCGCCGCCAACCCCGCCATCGCCATGGTGCGCGAAGCACTGCACCACGCGGTGCAGGTGGCATTCGGCGAACACGACAGGAGCGAAACCGCATAGGAGAAAAATCAGCTGCCAGCTCACGCCGGCAGACTAGACATTGCAAAGGTCGGGGCCGTTCCCACGAACGACCCCGACCTTTCAACATACCTTTTTGAACAGGCGCCTATATATAAGGTATAAAACACACAACAGAGCCACTCCCCCGCCGTGCCCATCCTTCACAGGAGCCAGCTCCAGGTACCAGCGCAACCGCTAGTTCAGCGAAGCAACCACAGCCGAGCTCTGCACCTCGTAGAACGACGACGACAAACCAGCCGCCGCCATATCCAGCACAGCACTCACATGAACCTGCTTCAATGCAGAACCGGCAACACCCGAAGCCACCTGATAATTCAGCTGAACATCCAAGCGGTGACCGCGAGGAATAGCGGTGCGCAACTCCAGAACGTTCTCGCTGCCAGCACCAGCCTGACCGGTCTGTTCACTACGGCGCACCGCATCAAGATTCAGAGCATCCACAGGAGCCACCAGGGCCGAAGCACCCAGGTTACCCGAAGGCAGCACCGCCTGACCCGAGGCAACACGAAGAGTCACCGCAGGATTCAACAACAAACCAGTCTTCGGGTCCTGCGCGCGAGCACGCACCATCAGGCGAGTACCCACCGGCAGCGTCGAATTGCCCTCATTAATAATGCTCAGGCGAGTCGGCAGATTCCGGAAAGCAACAGTACGCGCCGGCTGACTCTGCAAAGACACAGCCTGCACACCAGAGACCGCCTTCAACTCCAGGCGGATGCACGACTCGTTATAACGCATCGGAACCTGCACCAGCGCAGAACTCGCCGCGCCGCCGTTCTGTCCACCACTGTGCTGTCCACCACCGTGCTGACCGCGCTGTCCACCACGCTGTCCGCCAGGACGCTGGGTCACCGGGGTCACGCGAGCGCGCTTACCGCCCGAACGAGTTGCCGCCTCCGCAGCGCTCACGCCGCCAGCCACCAGGGCAGCCGAAGCCCCAGCAACCTTCAACGCGGTACGGCGAGAAGCGTTCATCAGATTATTCTTAGTCATTTTCTACTCCCCTAAGCCTTCGCGATACGGTACACGCCGCTAATCGTGCCCTGCCACCAGGTGCCGTAACGGTCAATCGTGCCCACCATCTGCAGGGTGTCACCACCGCCAAGCAGCAGGCTCACATGCTGAGGCAGGCGCTGCTCGTGCATCGTCTTACCGGTTTCCATGTCCAGCGCGACCGCCCACGCGTAGGCGCCATTCGCCAAACCAGCCGGACCGCGGCGACGCTCACAGGTGTAAATCAGACCGTCAGCAGTGGAGTAACGAGGAACAGCCGAAGAGTACACGTCCTTACGGTCCCACATCTTACGCAGACCGCGGTCGGTAATATCCCAACGCTCCATGCCGGGAGCAAAAAGTGCGTTCGCAGGAACTGACGGGCCGGCACCCTCCGGGTACTTCGGGTAGGGGTAGCCGTAGGTGCTTGCACCGACCATCGTGTTACCCACACCGATCATGGAATTCTCAGTGCCAGAGGTACCGGCAGTAAACAGGCCAGCGCTACCGACCTTCGCACCGTTATCAGTGCGGTACACAATGACCGACTCCTGAATATCAGAGTTATCGGTCAGCATCACGTAATCCGAACCGTTCGGGCCAAAGAACGTCGGGGAGGCGCCGGAACCCCACGCGAGCTTACCCGGGCTTGCGGGCGCTACCTCGATCGTACGCATGCCACCACTTTGAGGGTGGGCGCACCGGTTGCGGTAGCGTTCAGCATATAAATAGCGTGAGAAGTCACCACGCTCACGCCCTGCGGGCACGCCGAAATCGAGTTATCGATACGTTCACCCGCAATCGACGCCTTATTCAGGCGCATCGAGCGAATCGTGCCGCGGGCAGAATCAATCACCGCAATGTAGCCGTTCTTCGTCGCAACCCAAATGCGACCGGACCAGTCGGGTACCAGACCGACCACAGCGTCATTGGCGCTCTGGGCGAGCATGCGGCTCAGGTCAATACGCTCATCAACGCGGATGCTGCGTCCGTCAGCAGAGTGGGAGAGGCGCAGCAGGCACTGAGAGCCATCCACCAGAACCATACGGTCCTGCGCGTCAAGGTAGGCGTACACACCACCGAGCAGCGCGCCCTTCGGGATGTCCAGGTGGGAGAGCTCGCGGCCGGTATGCGGGTCAAGGATAGAGAGCTTCGGGGTGATGAACTCGCCGTGGGCGAAGACCTGGGTGCAGAGCACCTGAATGAAGCCGTCGCGTCCAGCAAGGATCGTCGGGCAGGCGCCGCCAAGCTTCGTGCCGGTAATCTTCCAGTCGCCAGCGCCGGGGCCGGCAAGAGGAGTAGCGTCGGAAGACTGGGCATCACCGTGCATCGTGGTAATGCCGGGTGCGCCCAGGTGCGGATTCGCCTGGGCGTTATAGGTGGGGGTCATGGTTGGTTCTTTCTAACGGTGAGTGGCGCACACCTTCAATGGAGTGCACTAATATGCGCTTTCACATGCGCAAACGTTTCACATTGTAGGGTCAGAAAGCAGTTTTTGACGACACTAAAGGGCGCCTTGAAGCATCATTCAGGCAGTGCTTGAGAGCCTCCTAAAGAAAACTCTCACGCACCACCCTTTCAGATTCAAGGTGCCCCTTTAACCCATCACCACAGGCTCTCGCACTCGTGGCGATAATTTATAGCTATTTCTCCATGAGCGCCTTTGCCAGGGCATCATCAAGAACCAAGTCAGTTATCGCACCCGTACGCAACGCGCCGCGCAAAGCACGCACACGGTGAGTACCGGAGGCAACGCAAATACGGCGCGGAATACGAGCCAGCTCCTTCGGAGTCGGACCGGACGCACGCTTATTCAACTCAAGATCAGCCCACGAGCCGTCCTCACGCAGAAGAATCGTGCACATATCCCCCACAACGCCCAGCTCACGCAACTGACGCTGCTCCTGCACCTCAAAATAACCACCCGAATACACGTGAGAAGGAATAGGTCCACCAAAAGCACCCACACCAAAAATAGCGAGGTCAACATTCTGCTGGGCATGCAGATTCTTCTGCACGCTACGCTCACGCCACATGGCGGTCTTCGTATCCGCATAGTCAAAGAACGCGGGAACCGGGAAGTGAATCGCCTGCGCATCATAAGCATTCACCAGCTGTCCCAGCAGAGAGCCCAGGTACGGAATACCCGAATGGTGCGCATTACCGGCGCCGTTCATCTGCACGACAGTCACACCCTTCAGAGGGCGGCGCGGCAGGTGACGAGAAATCTCAGTCATGGTCGAACCCCACGCCACACCCAGGCTCGTTCCGTTGTCAACCAGGGAATCAAGCATCGCCGCCGCGGTGCGAGATACCTGACTCATACGGGCAATGGGGGTAGCATCCGGGCGCACGTTCACGAGGGTAACGCGCACCTTATAGCGCTCACCGATGCGGCGCTCAAGCTCGCTGCGGGCACGGAAGGAATCATCTAGACGGATCTGTACCATGCCGCTCTCACGAGCACTTTTAAGCAGACGCGACACAGTGGCTCGAGAAACCCCCAGACGAGCCGCGATAGCATCCATCGTCAGGTTGTGGATGTAGTACAGCTGCGCCGCCTCGTAAGTGTGGTTAGCGCGTTCGTTCATCGACCCCAGACCCCCAGTGAAAATCCGTTCAAGCTACTTGGTTATTATTTCACCATTGGGTTTTACTATTTGCAAGATGAAACCCCACGCCGCGCACGCGGCACGACAAGAAAGAGCACTACATGAGCTCCCAGCACATTGCACAGCAGTCCCAGCTGACCGCTGAGTCCCGCGCCAAGGCACTCAAGAGCATGGTCAACGAAGAACTCGACATCCTGGTTGTGGGCGGCGGCATTACCGGTGCAGGTATTGCCCTCGACGCAGCAACCCGCGGTCTGCGCACCGGTATCGTCGAAGCAGGTGACTGGGCTGCAGGCACCAGTGCATGGTCCTCCAAGCTCGTTCACGGCGGCCTGCGCTACCTCTACAACCTCGACTTCAAGCTCGTGACCGAAGCTCTCACCGAGCGCGGCCTGCTGCTGAACAAGATTGCACCCCACCTCGTGCACGCACAGCCCTTCCTGTGGCCCTTGAAGATGCCCGTCATCGAGCGCGCATACTCCGCAATCGGCATCGGCATGTACGACACCCTGGCATTCCTCGGTTCCCGCGGCCACAAGGGCGTCCCCTCCCAGCGCCACTTCACCAAGGCAGGCGCCAAGACCGTCTTCCCCGACATCAAGGACTCCGCATTCAGCGGCGCAATCCAGTTCTACGACGCACGCGTTGACGACGCACGCCTCGTCATCGACGTCGTCCGCACCGCTGCAGGCTACGGCGCACTGGCTGCATCCCGCACCCAGGTTGTCGGCTTCACCAAGGACGCATCCGGCCGTGTCATCGGCGCAGAGCTGGCAGACCTGGAGACCGGCGAGCGCCTGAACGTGCGCGCAAAGCACGTCATCAACGCAACCGGCGTGTGGACCGAAGAGTCCGAATCCCTGGCTAACCCCGAGGGTGGCCTGGAGGTTCTGGCATCCAAGGGTATTCACATCGTGGTTCCCCGCGACCGCATCAACGCAACCAGCGGTATCTTCACCAAGACCGAGAAGTCCGTTCTCTTCATCATCCCCTGGCAGCGTTACTGGATCATTGGCACCACCGACACCCCCTACGCCGAGGACCGCGAGCGCCCCGTCGCAACCAGCAAGGACATCGACTACGTCCTGATGCAGGCCAACAAGCTGATCGCTAACCCGCTGACCCGCGAGGACATCATCGGCACCTACACCGGTCTGCGCCCGCTGCTGCAGCCCAAGGTCAAGGACGGCGCAGCATCCACCAAGGTTTCCCGCGAGCACACCGTGACCGAGGTTGCACCCGGCATGAGCGCCATCGCAGGCGGCAAGCTCACCACCTACCGCGTGATGGCTGCCGACGCTGTCGACTTCGCACTGGGCGAGCAGGCTAAGCAGAACCCCTCCGTGACCGCAACCATCGGCCTGGTCGGTGCAGACGGCTACCACGCAATCGCTGCTAACCGTGCACGCTACGCAGAGCGTTACGGCTGGGATGAGGACCGTATCACCCACTTGCTCGAGCGTTACGGCGCGCAGATTGAGGACCTCGGCGCTCTCATCGACGCTGACCCCTCCCTCGGTGCTCCCCTGGCTAAGGCACCCCAGTTCCTGCGTGCAGACGTCGTCTTCGCTGTCCGCTACGAAGGTGCACTACACCTGGAGGACGTTCTGGTCCGCCGCGTACGCCTCGACCTTGAGCAGCGCGACCGTGGCCTGGCAGCAGCAGACGAGATCCTCGACATCATGCGTGCCGAGCTCGGCTGGGACGACAAGAAGGTCAAGGAAGAACTCGACCTCTACGCAGCACGCGTTGCAGCAATGCGCGAGGCAGAGTCCACCTCCACCGATGCTGAGGCATCGGCAAAGATTGAGGCTGTCACCCCCGTGGCACCTCGTGTGAAGCTCTAATCCGTAGAGATTCCACGCACCTTTCGTGACCGGTTATCCGGTACGAACCGACCGTTCACCCCTCACCGAGCATGGGTTATCTCATATTTTCGGTGAGGGGTGGACGAGAGGTTAAATAACCGTTTACGATAATCCCCTGCATAAGAAGCAGCGAGCTAAATACAGGGTTAACCCACTGGTACGATCTGCTTCTCAATCAGACATTCAACCAACAATTTTCGTAGCAACCGCTACACATTTCAGCACAGCGTTGTGCCCCGATCCGCCCGTGCGGTGAGGATGCACGGGAACATGCAAGCAAAGGTTCGCTTGCCTTCCAGACGCTTCGTCTTCAAGGAGCAACAATGTCTCTTCTTGCTTCCGCAGGAACTGTACTTGCAGCCGGCTCTTCCGCTCTCGTGGATGCATCCGGCGCCCCCACCACCCTCGGAATCTTCGCTTCCGAGTTCTTCGGCACCTTCATCCTGATTCTGCTCGGTGCCGGCGTATGCGCCGCAGTGACCCTCAAGAAGTCCTACGCTAAGGACGCAGGCTGGGGTGTTATCACCTTCGGATGGGGTCTGGCAGTGTTCACCGCCGTGTACCTCTCCTTCCATTCCGGTGCACACCTGAACCCCGCTGTGACCGTTGGCCTGGCAACCGCAGGCAAGGACCTGGCAACCGGCGTTCCCGCAACCCCCGGCAACATTGCCCTGTACATCGTCGCTCAGATGCTCGGCGCAATGGCCGGCGCAACCGGAGCGTACCTCACCTACAAGAAGCACTTCGATGAGGACCCGGGCGACCGCCTCGGCATCTTCGCAACCGGCCCCGCCATCAAGTCCTACGGCTGGAACTTGCTCACCGAGATTATCGGCACCTTCGTCCTGATTGGCTGGATCATCGCATCCGGTAAGACCCCCGCCCAGACTGGCCCCTTGGCTGTTGCCCTGGTCGTTGTATCCATCAGTATGAACCTCGGTGGCGCAACCGGTTCCGCTATCAACCCCGCACGTGACCTCGGCCCCCGTATCGCCTACACCTTCCTGCCCATCCCCGGTAAGACCGGTTCCAACTGGTCTTACGCATGGGTTCCGGTTGTTGGCCCAATCATCGGCGCTATCCTCGCAGGCCTGATCGTTCCGGCAGTTCTGCCCCTCTAAACCTCTCTAATACCCCCGTTCTTTTGTTCTAAGGAAAAATCAATGACGACTTCTCTGCACTCCGCAACCCTCAACGTCGAACGCAAGTACATCCTCTCCATCGACCAGGGCACCACCAGCTCCCGCGCGATCCTGTTCAACAAGGCGGGCGAGAACGTGGCTCAAGGCCAGCTCGAGCACGAGCAGATCTTCCCCAAGGCCGGCTGGGTCGAGCACAACGCAACCGAAATTTGGCAGAACGTCCGTAAGGTCGTAGCAACTGCTATGGCAAACGGCGAAGTCAACCACCACGAAATCGCTGCAGTCGGCATCACCAACCAGCGCGAAACCACCGTCGTGTGGGACAAAAACACCGGTGAGCCCGTCTACAACGCAATCGTCTGGCAGGACACCCGCACCCAGGAAATCGTTGAAGAGCTCGCAGGCGAAGAGGGCGTTGGCAAGTACCACGACATCGTCGGCCTGAACCTCTCCACCTACTTCTCCGGCCCCAAGATCAAGTGGATCCTGGACAACGTTGAAGGCGCACGCGAGCGCGCAGAACGCGGCGACCTGCTCTTCGGCAACACCGACACCTGGCTGGTCTGGAACCTGACCGGTGGTGTTGACGGCGGCGTTCACGTCACCGACGTAACCAACGCATCCCGTACCCTGCTGATGAACATCCGCACCCTCGAATGGGATCCGCAGATCGCTGCAGACATGGGCATCCCCATGAGCATGCTGCCCGAAATCAAGTCCTCCTCCGAGGTGTACGGCTTCGGCCGCGCAACCGGTCTGCTTAACGGCACCCCGATTGCCGGTATCCTGGGCGATCAGCAGGCTGCCACCTTTGGCCAGGCCTGCTTCGAGAAGGGCATGGCGAAGAACACCTACGGTACCGGTAACTTCATGCTCATGAACACCGGCAACGAGCCCGTCTTCTCCAACAACGGTCTGCTGACCACCGTCGCATACAAGATTGGCGACGCAGCACCCGTCTACGCTCTGGAAGGCTCGGTCGCAATGAGCGGCTCCCTGATCCAGTGGCTGCGCGACAACCTGCGCATGATTGAGCACGCTGCAGAGTCTGAGGAACTGGCTACCTCCGTCAAGGACTCCGGTGGCTGCTACGTTGTTCCCGCATTCTCCGGCCTGTTCGCACCCCACTGGCGTTCCGACGCTCGCGGCGTGATCGTTGGTCTGACCCGCTACGTGAACCGTGCACACATCGTGCGTGCGGCATTGGAAGCAACCGCATTCCAGACCCGCGAGGTTCTCGACGCAATGAACGCTGACTCCGGTGTTGAGCTCTCCGAGCTGCGCGTGGACGGCGGCATGACCGCTAACGAGTTCCTCATGCAGTTCCAGGCTGACATCCTCGGCGTTCCCGTGATCCGCCCGAAGGTTGTTGAGACCACCGCTCTGGGCGCAGCATACGCTGCAGGTATCGCTGTTGGTTTCTGGACCGGCGAGCAGGACGTTGTGGACAACTGGGCTGAGGACAAGCGCTGGCTGCCCTCCATGGAGCCCGCAGAGGTTGACCGCCAGTACCGCCTGTGGAAGAAGGCTGTCTCCCGCACCCTCGAGTGGGTTGACGAGGACGTTCCGACCGCCTAATCACAGCACCCGTTGCCTAACGGCACGGCCCGCGTACTAGCGACGCCCCGGCTGCTTCTCCCCCGCTATGGGGTTGAAGCAGCCGGGGCTTTTCGCTGTTTTATGACGCTCAATTCAGCGTTTATTGCGGCGTAATTTCTACAAAAATTAGTGCTAGGGTACCGTTGGTTTTTGTAAATTTGGTATCTTCCGCCGATTACCTGGAGCGGTGTTGTTCGTGAGGTGTCAGTACCGCACAGGACGCGTACGCGACATATTCATGCGCTGTCCTGACAGGAGTTGACGGTTCGCGCTGATACTTTATTTACACGCCCGTCCGCCGTGGTGCTTCACGTACCGCGGCGGACGGACTTTTAGCTCTTGTTACAGGGTTCTCTTGTTACAGGGTTCTCTGTGTTAGCGACGAGCGTGGGTTCGCTTTTCGTGTTGCAGTTCTCGCTGTAAAATCACTCGTTTTATGCCCCTTGTTGAGATACCCGTTCACATGTTGTGTGGGGTTGATCTAACAGCGTTTACATACCTTTGATGTCTACTTCACGCGCCGTATCATAGATATATAGGCTTATTGATCCTGTTCTGGCCGCCGAAGATGGCGGTTGGTTACGCATCCGACACCTTCCGGTGCTCGTGAGAACGGAGAGAGGCTCCGTTGGAAGGAGGGAGCGGGTTTTCCCCGCACCGATTATGGTTGATGTCCGTCGCCGCAAGCTTGCAATTATTGCTATGAACATTTCGGTTCTTGCAGCTGCTCTCTCCTGGCTGTTGGTGCTCTTCTCCGTTATGTATTCTGCCGCCGCTGTGCCGTGGGCTCTGGGTATTGCCATCGTGCTGACTGTGATTGGTGTCTACGCACTGTACCGCTACTACTCCAAGTACTCGCATGTGCTCCCGAACGAGGATCCGGATGCGCACGATGTGCTCGGTCACGATCTGCACTCAACCCACCTGCCACACCTGCACCACACGGAGGGCAACGCTGACCGCGCGTAATTCTGACGGAGCGTAATTCTGGCAGGGCAGCCGCTAAGTAGCGACCTTCGCCACCTCCTAGGCAACGTAAATGTGTCGCCTCACCGGTATCAGTGAGGCGGCACATTTACATTAAAATCACGGTTCAGAGTCCAAACCAACGATTATTTCTCAACGGTTGATTCAGCACTTCGACGCGCTGCAGCTTCGGCTTTGGCTAGTTCTGCCTTTTCGTTCTCTTGAACGATCAGAGCGTTATATTTCCAGCCGGGGATTCGTTCAACAAGCCATCCTATCCAGAGGAGCGCCGCGGTAATGAGAGCGACAGGAATCAGGTAGATGAGGATGCTCGGGTTGCGGTTGTGGTCTGAGGTGCTAAGTGCGCTTAACTCCCACAGCATAAGGATTGGCGCACCCATCAAAGGCATCACGATAAAAAGGATCAAGGCATAGTAATTGCCCATCTTGCTACCGGGGTTACCTCTATTCATACGAGCTTGGGTAACGGCTCTCTTCAGGCGTTTGTATTCTTCTAAGGTTTCGCCGTCTAGAAGCGAAGCATCAGGAATCTTGGCGATAACGTACTGCACGGCTTCCAAATCAGAGGGCGCACAAATATAGATATGCCCCTGGGACATAACGGTATATTCTTTCGCGATGTCGAGGCACGCCTGCGCGTAACGGTTATTGAGCTCTCGGCTCTGCGGGTTTTCCTTGAGCTGCCGGCGGATATCTTTCAGGTCTTCCATGTTTCTCCTTGCAATTTCAGTCATCGTTGAACCCATCGGTAAGGCACGAGAAACACAGGTCACCCCCACCCGGTGCGGGGTGGAGAAGCCGGAGTATTGAATTGCGGTGTATCGGTGTGTACTTCACAGAATGCCAGCTCTTCGGGCTCAAGCAAAATTGGCGGGTATCCTGAGATATTTCAACGGCGGTACAAACGGTGGCGCATATATCTCATACATTGCGGTCAGTTATAGACAAAACCCGCTGCGGGTACGGTACGGAGGCGCCCCTCCCCTATGATGGTTGAAAGGGATATTTGCCCCTAATACCATCTGCAGTACACGCCCACGAGCCAACAAGGAAGAGCATGACCAAAGCGACCGATTCGCCGCAGCCGCCGGAAGCGTTCACGCGCTGGTACACTCGCTACTCGAGCCCCATCGGCGTGCTCTACCTTACCGCCCGTGCGGATGCAATTGTGGGCATCTGGTACGAGGATCAGGCGCATTTTCCGCTCCCCCATGAGCTTGGTGGACTGATTGAGAATCCGGATGTCTATCTGCGGGAGCACGGCGTTGCAGATGGTGAAGAGCCAGCCGGTGAGTACGCTGCGGCACAGCTGCTGTCGCGTGCTGCGGCAGAGCTCTCCGAGTATTTTGAGCGCAAGCGCACTTCTTTTACGTTGCCGCTAGATCCTGAGGGCACCGATTTTCAGCTGATTGTGTGGGAGCATCTGAAGACTGTTCCTGCCGGGTACACCACCACTTACGGTGAGATTTCGCGTGCGGTTGGCCCCGGTGCTCCGGCGCAGGCGGTGGGTCAGGCGGTCGGCCGCAATAAGGTTTCTATTATGATTCCGTGTCACCGCGTTATTGGTGCTGATGGTAGTTTGACTGGCTACGCTGGCGGTGTTGAACGTAAGCAGTTCCTCCTCGATCTGGAGGAGCCGGAAGAGGTGCGGGAGGCGCGGCTCTTCTAGCGATGTCACCCGGCGGTGATTGAGACTTATCAGAGGGCGGAGCGTGCATCGGATGCGGGCTCCGCCCTCTGTCGTACCTGTTTTCGGTTTCGTTGCTCTGCACCACGACACATAATCGAATATACTTGCGATTTACTCACGCTAGGGCTAGTGTTTAAGTAGAACATGCTTCCGAAATACTCGGATGAGCACAGCAATCTCAGAGAAGAGAAACCGTGACCTCGCAACCTACTATTCCCGCCAACCCCCTCGAAAACACCCCGAGTTACCCCACGTGGGTGACCGATGAGCTTCTGCGCGATTACTACGACACCGAATGGGGCATACCCGTCACCGATGAGCGGGGACTCTTCGAAGCCCTGAGCCTCGAGGCTTTTCAGGTGGGCCTCTCCTGGCGCACGATTCTTGCCCGCCGTGAGGCATTTCGTTGCGCTTTCGAGGGGTTCGATCCCGAACGCGTGGCTGCGTTCACCGACCAGGATGTTGCGCGACTCCTCCAAAACGAAGACATTATCCGTAACGAGCGGAAGATTCGCGCGGTCATCTCCAACGCGCGGCTGACCCTTCGGATGCGTGAGCTTGCCGCCACGCCGTATGACGCATCCGCGGAGGATATTAATCTTCCCCTCATTGCTCCGGCATCCATCTCAGCTAAGGCAGACAGTACCGAGGCGACAGCCGCACGCCGCCGTCGAGTTCGTACGCTAAGCGATGAAGACCTGGACCGGATGCGCGAGCGCACCCTGCCTGACGGCACACGTGTACCGGGCGGGCTGCCGGCGTGGCTGTGGTCCTTCGCGCCACACGAGACTATCGCGCCGCATACCCTGGAGGATATCCCGACAGATACACCCGAGTCCGCGCTTCTTGCCAAATCTTTTAAAGCTCTAGGAGGTGTGTTCTTGGGTCCGGTGACCGCCTATGCGCTTATGTGCGCGGTCGGTATGGTCAACGCGCACCTGGTGGACTCGCATCGGCGAGGCTGTTCGGGGCTCTTTACCTAAGCCCCCTCGCCCTAAGCTCCCCACGCTTGGCGTGCTTGCGTGCAAGGGCGCAGAAAAGCCGCGCGCCACTTCGTAGAAGTAAGCACGCGGCTTCTATACGTTGAGAGGTTCCGCTCTGAATTAGATCGCCACAGGGTTAGATCATCACGAAGAGGAAAATCAGCGCCAGCAGCGGCGGGGTCAGCTGAATCAGTGCCGGCTTGCGCTTATCCGGGGAGGTGAGGAACAGGTAGACACCGGCAATCGCCATGGAGCCCAGGCCTGCGAACATGAGCGCCACGCCCACCTGCGGGGAGCCGAACCAGAAAGCCAGCAGACCGGTTGCGGCGATCCAGGCGAGCATCAGGTTGTACAGGCCCTGGTTTGCCGCCATCTCTTTGGTAGACTCGGCGAATTCTTCGGTCATTCCGAAGGTTTCGCGGCCCTTGGGCTTAGTCCAGAGGAAGGATTCAATAATCCAGATGTAGACATGAATAGCAATTGCTACGAAGGCAAAGACAGTAGTAATCGTTGCGAGCGCCTGCATTGTTTCTCCTTGAGTAGTAGGTCATCTGTTAGCCGTGTGTCTCACGCAGCGGGCGAGCGAGTAACGCACAGATAACAGCCGGGCAGCCTCTCCTGTGCACGTCTCCGGTGTGTGGGCACAAACACTAATTCTACTCCTGCCGGGCGGATTATCCTCATCGTATGACATTGGGTACCTCAGATACGGCGAACGCTCGCCGCGACATGACCTCGCAACGAGCGTTCTGCGTATCTCTCCGGTTCTTCTTCGAAGACAGGAAAAATCGCTTAAAAAGCCTAGTGCACGATGAGCGTGAGCAGGTACGTCCACATGCACAGCAGTACCAGCAGGAAGAGACTGTACTTGATGGTTATGGAGGTAACCTTCGACTCCTGCCCTGCCTCGTTCACGGCGGCAACCGCCACCGCAATCGACTGCGGGGACACAATCTTACCCATCACACCACCGGAGGTATTGGCTGCAACCAGTATGGCGGGGTCTACACCAATCTGATGCGCGGTGCTTGCCTGCAGACCGGCGAAGAGCACGTTGTTGTTGGTCACCGAACCGGTCACGAACACGCCAACCCAGCCGATTATGGGCGAGAAGAGCGGGAAGAGTGCACCCGCGGTAGCTACCGCCAGAGCGATGGAGGAGGTCATGCCCGCGTAGTTCATGAGGTTTGCTACGGACATGACCAGGCAAATCATGTAGATGGGCTTCTTCAACTGCTGCCATGCGCCGTTGAGTTCTTCCAGAGTCTCACGGACGGTAATTTTCGAAGTGAACGCAGAGAGCAGAGCCGCCACCAAAATGGCGGTACCCGCCGCACCCAGAATGTTCCAGTTGAAGACTGCGTGGATAGCGAGGCCTTCACCGTCGCCGATCTGATGGTGGATACCGGGCACGTGGAAGCTCAGGTTTGCAAAACCCAGGGCTCCGTTATGGTCAAAGACGGGGCGCAGCACGGTGGACCAGAGCAGGATGGTGATGGAAAGGAAGATGAAGGGGCTCCAGGCGCTCGCAACTTCCCGCAGGGTGTACGTCGGTTCGTCCTGCGCGGAGAGCTCTTCCAGAGTCGGTGCGGTAGGCTCGCGATAGATGTTCTTGGGCTGCCAGAAACGCATCACGACCGCCAGGAACACCAGGCCGACAAGGGGCGGCAAAATGCCGATGAGCTCGGGGTCCTGCAGGACCCACAGCATGATGCTCTGCAGGCCAGAAATCACGATACCGGTTGCGAGCGCTACTAAGCCTACCTCACGAATACCGCGTAGACCGTCCTGAATAGCGACCACGAGCACGGGTACGAGGGCCGCAAAGATCTGCAGGACCCAAACCATCTGGTTGGATAGGTGCCCCAGGTCTACGTTACCGATAGCGGCACCGGTGGTCACGGGAATACCGACCGCACCGTAGGCGCCCACGGTGGCGTTAGCGACCAGGGAGAGCATAGCGGCTTTGAGCGGGTTGAAACCCAGGGCAACCAGTAGCGCCACAGAAATAGCAATCGGGATGCCGAAGCCCGCCGCACCCTCAATAAACCCGGCAAAGCAGAGGGCGATGAGTAGCACCTGGATGCGCTGGTCCGCTGAGATTGAGGAGACGGAGGACCTCACGATGGCGAATTTTCCGCTGCGCACCGCGATGCGGTAGAGCCACACTGCCATGAGCACAATCCATGCAATAGGCCATAGCGCTGAGAGGAATCCATAGAAAATAGAACCTGCGGCTGCTGTCCAGGGCAGGTGGAAGACTCCGAGTGCGATGCACAGGGTCAGGGCTAGGGTGATTAGCGCTGATTTGATGCCGCTGAGTTTGAAAACCGTGAGGCAGAGTAGAAAAAGAATAATGGGGGATGCCGCTACGAGTGCAGAGAGCACCGGGGAGTTGAGGGGATCGTAGGTCTGCGACCACATGAGAGTGGTATGTCCTTCCTCGCCGCAAGGTGTACCTACAGCGGTTTGGATGCCGCTGTAGGGTGCGTCCGCCTGCCCTTATGGGGTAGCACGAGGCGTAGCCTCACGACGCCTCTACCGCTGAGGATCCCTGAACGTGAAAGGCGTAGCAACATCATGTGTCTGTGTTGTAGCCTTGGCTGAAGGCAGGGGGCGCGGGGAAGGATATTTCCACGATGCGGGGCGTTGGTTCTCTCGTTGGAGGCCTCGAAGCTAAAAGTTCCTTAGCTCGTGCTCTCGCCTACGGCGCCAATGCCCACTGAGAACTGTATCACTGCGGCAGGTGGGTCCTTTGCTAGGTACTGGGTGCTTTTACAGTGTGAAACGCTAGTTAAGAGTCATTACGATTTAGTCCTTGTCGGTAGTTATTTTCTCCGCTCAGTCCCTTTCTACTGCCCGAGCCAAACTTATACGGCGGCAGGTAAGACAAAGCCCCCTCCCCGACCGCACGGGTCGAGAAGGGGGCTTTACCTCAGAATCATCGGGGGGGGGTTCAGCGTCTTATTGCTATCTACCCCGATATGAGACTCACGAATGGCTTTAGCCAGCCATGAGTGTTAGCCAGCCATGAGCGACAGCGCGAAGGACCAGACGCAGACCAGGCCCAGCAGAATAGCGCTGTACTTGATGGACATGGAGGTAATCTTCGATTCCTCACCGGCGCTGTTTACTGCCGCCGCCGCGATTGCGATGGACTGCGGGGAGACGATCTTACCCATCACGCCACCGGCGGTGTTTGCGGCCACGAGCAGGGTCGGGTCAACAGCAATCTGGGCTGCGGTGGTGGACTGCAGACCCGCGAAGAGCACGTTAGCGTTCGTCACGGAGCCGGTCACGAACACACCAATCCAACCGATGATCGGGGACAGTAGCGGGAAGACCGGGCCGGCTGCTGCGAGCGCCAGAGCGATGGAGGTGGTCATACCGGCGTGGTTCATCACGTTTGCGACAGACATGACCAGGCAGATCATGAGGATCGGCATCTTCAGCTGGTTCCAGGTGCCGCCGAGTTCTTCGAAGGCTTCACCCCAGCTGATCTTCGATGTCAGGATGGTGATGAGTGCCGCCACCAGAATTGCAGTGCCGGATGCACCCAGGGTGTTCCAGGAGAAGATGGCGGTCACGGTCTTACCGGCACCGGTGGTGATGGCTTCGTGAATGCCGGGGATGGGGAATGCCAGGGTTGCAGCCCCCAGCGGACCGGTGGTTGCGAACACGGGCTTGAGCGCGGTGGACCAGAGCAGGATGGTTGCAGAGAGGAAGATGAAGGGGCTCCACGCCTTAACAATCTCAGCGCCGGTGTGCTTGACGCTCTGCTGAGCCTGAACTTCTTCGAGGGTCGGAGCGGTGGGTTCGCGGTAAATGTGCTTGGGCTGCCACTTCTGCATCACGAGTGCCAGTGCTACCAGGGACAGCAGCGGCGGGATGATGTCGACCAGTTCGGGAGAGCCGAGCAGCATCAGGATAGCTGCCTGACCGCCGGAGAAGATGACGCCGGTCATGAGCGCAACCAGGCCGACTTCGCGGATGCCACGCATACCGTCCTGGATCGCGACCATCAGCAGCGGCACGAAGGCGACGAAGATCTGCAGTACCGGAACCATGCCTGCGGACAGGTGTGCGGTGTCCAGGCCGCCGACCTTAGCTGCGGTGGTCACGGGGATACCGATAGCACCGTATGCGCCGGACGCGGCGTTAGCTACCAACGCCAGCATGGATGCCTTGAGGGGGTTGAAGCCCAGGGATACCAGCAGTGCCGCAGAGATAGCGATCGGGATGCCGAAGCCTGCTGCGCCTTCGATGAAGCCGCCGAAGCAGAATGCGATCAGCAGCACCTGGATGCGCTGGTCATTCGAGATGGAGGAGACGGAGGAACGCACGATGTCGAAGTTACCGGCGCGTACGGCGATGCGGTAGAGCCACACCGCCATGAGCACGATCCAGCCGATGGGCCATGCGCCCGAGAGGAAGCCGGAGAGGATGGAACCGGCACCTGCGGTGATGGGCAGGCCGAAGATGGCACAACCGATGATGAGGGTGGTGACGAGGGTCAGCAGTGCTGATTTGAGGCCGCTGAGTTTCAGGACGGTCAGGCCCAGCAGGAAGAGGATGATGGGTACTGCTGCGACCAGTGCGGAGAGCACCGGTGAGTTCAGCGGGTCGTAGGTTTGCTGCCACATTGGGGCGGGTGTTCCTTTCGGTCTGTGTGTATTAGCGGTCGCTTCTTCCGGTACGGCGCCTGCGCTGTATGGAAGCGTTAGGCCGCATAAAAACCGATGGCCCCAGTCCTTGCGTCGTGGATGGGTCCATCGGTGAAGCGTGATGGTCTTTAGCTGCCGGGCGTTTGGTTGTATGACGTGGCGATATGCCGAGGCAATATACCGGGGCCATATACCGGGGCGCGGCGGCGGTGAGCGGGACTCTGTCCCTCTCACTAGGTGCTCTTGACTTTATCTGTCTAAGCTAACAGGTCTTCCTCGAGACTTCAGGATAGGGTGACCTTAAGTGTGCACAAATGAAACTTATGTGCATAATTGCGCTCCTTAGCCACAAACCTCCTCCCCAGCGCACAAACACAGACACGCAAAAGCCCCTCCTACCGAAGTAGAAGGGGCTTTCGCTCAACCGTGTCGCGGGCACCTTACCTTCAAAGAAGGTAGGTTACACGCATCGGGGTTTCACGCTGTTTAGAGGCCGGCCAGAGACAGGACGTAAACCCAAACACAGGTGATAGCCAGCAGAGCTGCACTGTACTTGATTGCCATGGAGGTAATCTTGGATTCCTCGCCTGCGCTGTTCACAGCAGCAGCTGCAATTGCGATGGACTGCGGGGACACGATCTTCGCCATCACACCACCGGCGGTGTTAGATGCAACCAGCAGGGTCTGGCTGACGCCAATCTGCTGTGCGGTGGTAGCCTGCAGGCCAGCGAAGAGGATGTTGTTGTTCACCACAGAGCCGGTCACGAACACGCCAATCCAACCGATGATCGGGGACAGCAGCGGGAAGATTGCGCCCACAGCGGCAACAGCCAGCGCGATAGAGGTAATCATACCCGCGTAGTTCATGACGTTAGCAACGGACATGACCAGGCAGATCATGAGGATCGGGGTCTGCAGCTGCTTCCAGGTGCCGCCGAGCTCCTCGATAGCCTCACCCCAGCTGATGGAGGAGGTCAGGATGGTAATGATGGTAGCCACCAGAATTGCGGTACCGGATGCGCCCACAATGTTCCAGGTGTAGGTCACGTCGATAGGCTTGGGGGTTGCAACAATCGGTGCCGCCTGCGAGATGCTCTGGTGCAGCCAGGGCAGGGGGAAGGAGATGTTGGTGAAGCCGAGCGCGCCCTTAGCAGCGAAGAGGGGCTTCAGAGCGGTGGACCAGAGCAGAATCACGACGGACAGGTAGACGAAGGGGCTCCAAGCCTTGAGGATTTCGCCGCTGGTGTGCTTGACGCTCTGCTGCGCCTGAACTTCTTCCAGGGAGGGAGCGGTGGGCTCGCGGAAGATGTGCTTGGGCTGCCACTTCTGCATGACCAGTGCCAGAGCGACCAGTGCCAGCAGCGGCGGGATGATGTCAACGAGCTCGGGGTTACCCAGGGTTGCGAGCAGAACGGACTGGCCACCGGAGTAGATAACGCCGACCATGAGAGCTACCAGACCGACTTCGCGGATACCGCGCAGACCGTCCTGAATAGCGACGAGCACCAGGGGGATCAGGCCTGCCATGATCTGGATAACCAGGACCATTTCGATGGACAGACCGTGCAGGTCCACGCCGCCGCGGGTTGCTGCGGTGGTCACGGGGATACCGATAGCGCCATATGCGCCGGAGCTCACGTTAGCAATCAGAGCGAACATTGCAGCCTTGAGCGGGTTGAAGCCCAGGGACACGAGCAGTGCAGCACAGATAGCAATCGGGATACCGAAGCCTGCAGCACCTTCAAGGAAGCCGCCGAAGCAGAATGCAATCAGCAGCATCTGGATGCGCTGGTCGGTAGAGATGGAGGAGATGGAGGAACGAACGATTTCGAAGCCGCCGGAACGCACGGAAATGCGGTAGAGCCACACTGCCATGAGAACGATCCAGCCGATGGGCCACATGCCCGAGAGGAAACCGTAGAGGATGGAGCCGGCACCTGCAGTGACGGGCATACCGAAGATAGCGCAACCGATGAGGAGAGCTAGAACGAGGGAGATAACGGCAGATTTAATACCGCTGAGCTTCAGGACGGTGAGGCCCAGAAGGAAGAAAATAATCGGGACTGCTGCTACGAGTGCGGAGAGTGCGCTCGAGTTCAGCGGGTCGTAGACTTGCTGCCACATGGTTTATTGTGTTCCTTTCCACGCCCACGGGGGCGGGATCGAGTTGTGCCGTAAAACCTTCCCAGCGACGCTTGTGGCGGCGTGTGTGCCGTGTGTTGCAGGTGCGTGCACCTAGCTGTTTTATGCGTTATGGGCGCTATCCTCTGGGGATATATGCCTTCACTTGGGTTCATGTTGGTTTTGCGGCTATGAAATTCAGTGTGTATGAAGTCGTGTTTTAGTCACAGAAACCTAAATATTCCTTGATTTGTCAAGGGAAATTCAGTGCCAAAGCTAAAATTTCTGACCGCTAAAACGTGATTCCTTGTGTACCCAATGTACCACTGAACACCCACAAAATCGGGCATATTCCAACATTTAGATCGAAGCTCATAATTGCACACTAACCTAAAGCCCACCCCGGTTTGAGGGCTTACCCAGCCTCCCTCCCCCGCTATTACAAGGGAACAAGGGCCCGCCAAAGCCCTGCCAGAGCATGCAGTGCCTCGGGAACATTCAAACCGACACAACCCAGCCCCGCACCATCAATCCCCGCAAACCCCTAAACGGCATACAAAAAAGCTCCGGAAGGAAAAACCTTCCGGAGCTTTATCTGTCGGGTTGACAGGATTTGAACCTGCGACCCCTTGACCCCCAGTCAAGTGCGCTACCAAGCTGCGCCACAACCCGATTCGTTATTCACGATATTGTTTTCAAGGTTTCCCCTGAACACTCGAATAACTATACCGGGCTTTTAACCCCCGCGCAAGCCAGATTCACCATTTTTAGAAAAAATCTTAAAAATCTTTTCCTCACGGATTTCCTTGCAGATTTTCCGTACAGAATCCAGCGCGCGGGGGCCAAACCTAACAAGAGCCAGCCTAGCAAGGGGCCAGCCCAGCAACACGGCATCAAGCAGACACCCCGCTACTAGCGGCGGCCGCCCTTACCCTTCTTAGCCTTCGCGCTCTGACGCTCACCCAGGGAGCGGCGCTCACGCACACGCATCGAAATCTCAATCGGAGTACCCGTGAAATCAAAAGTCTCACGCAGACGACGCATAATGAAGCGACGGTAACCCGGATCCAAGAAACCGGTAGTAAACAGCACGAACTTCGGCGGACGCGAAGACACCTGAGTACCGAAGAGAATACGCGGCTGCTTACCACCACGCAGCGGGTGCGGATGCGCGGCAACAATCTCGCCCAGGAACGCGTTCAGGCGACCGGTCGGAATACGCGAATCCCACGACTCCAGCGAGTGCTCCAGGGCGGGCACCAGCTTGTCCTTGTGCCAGCCGGTCTTCGCCGAAATGTTCACGCGAGGAGCCCACTGCACGTGCGCCAGGTCGCGCTCAATCTCACGCTCGAGCATGTAGCGGCGATCCTCATCGAGGGTATCCCACTTGTTGAATGCCAGAACCATCGCACGACCCGAATCAATCACAGTCTGCACAATACGCACATCCTGCTCAGAAATCGGCTCGGAAACATCCAGCAGCACCACGGCAACCTCAGAACGCTCCAGAGCAGTCTGAGTACGCAGCGAAGAGTAGAACTCCGCGCCCTTAGCCATGTGCTGGCGACGGCGAATACCCGCAGTATCCACGAAAACGCCAAGGGTAGCCGCCCAGCTCAATAATCTCGTCAATCGGGTCACGAGTCGTACCAGCCAGGTCATTCACCACGGCACGCTCAGAACCAGCCAGCTTGTTCAGCAGCGAGGACTTACCCACGTTCGGGCGACCCACCAGAGCCACACGACGCGGGCCGCCCAGCGCCTCCGGCTGAGCGAACTGCGAGTGCTCCGGCATGACCTCAAGGATCTCGTCCAGAGCATCCGCCAGGCCGCGACCGTGCAGACCCGACACCGGGAACGGCTGACCCCATACCCAGCGACCAGAGGTTATAAATCTCCGGCTCCAGGTGGGCGTCGTCAATCTTGTTAGCAATCAGAATGATCGGCTTCTTCACGCGGCGCAGCATACGCACGATCTGCTCATCCGAAGCGGTCACACCCACGCGGGCGTCCACCACCAGGACCACAACGTCGGCCTGCTCCACAGCGATCTCAGCCTGCTCAGCAACCTGAGCATCAATACCGCGGGCGTCAGACTCCCAACCACCGGTATCAACCAGGGTGAAGCTCTTACCCAGCCACTCAGCCTTATAAGACACGCGGTCACGGGTCACACCCGGCTTATCCTCAACCACCGCTTCACGGCGGCCCAGAATACGGTTAATGATGGTCGACTTACCCACGTTCGGGCGGCCAACAATCGCCACGACCGGATCAGCGAGCTGCTCTTCCTCATCCTCAATGTCGAAGCCCCAGGCACCCAGCAGGGCGCGGTCCTCTTCATCCAGGTCGTAGTCCTCAAGCCCCTCAAGCAGAGCCTGAGCACGCTGGTCAGCGGTCTCATCATCAATCTCAGCGAGACGCTCGGTAACGTCGTCCTCGCCACCGCCCAGGTACTTCTCTTCGTAATCGTCGCGGATAGCGTCCTCAGCCATGCGCATTCCTTTCTCTACCCGCCCCGCGCCCAACCCGCAGGTCAGCACGCGAGCGCGGCTCAACGTCTTATCGGGAGCGGATGCACCACTCCCCCAGCGTTTCGGCGGGGCCTAACCCGCGCGCTTCGCCTTCAACTGGTCATTCACAGCGTTAATCACTGCAGAGACCGTCGCATTAAAATCAAGATCCGAGCTGTCCACCAGAGCCACGCCCTCGGCAGCTTCCATAAAGTTATTGACCTTTGAATCCTTCGCATCACGCTCAGCGATCTGCTTGCTCAAGTCACCCGAAGCGCCGGACTTCTCCGCGTTCTCCAGGCCGCGGCGCGCCATGCGCACCTCTTCAGAAGCAGTCAGCAGGATGCGCGCATCAGCGTCGGGAGCGACCACGGTGGTGATGTCGCGGCCCTCAGCGACCATGCCGTTAATAGCGTGGTCAATCATCCAACGCTGCAGGCCAATCAGGTGCTCACGAACCGCCGGAACCGAAGCCACAGCAGACACCGCCGAAGAAATGCGCTCGCTACGAATCTCCTCACGGATATCGGTCGAACCCATCAGAATCTCTTCTTCCTTAATGTTCGTACCGAACACCAGGGGCATCTCCTCGACAGCCTTCGCGATCGCCTCAGCGTCGTTCAGGTCAATGCCAAGTTCCAGCACACGGTAGGTTGCGGCACGGTACATTGCACCGGTGTCCAGGTACGCCAGGCCAAAGTGGCGTGCAACTTCCTTAGACACAGACGACTTACCGGAACCGGAAGGACCGTCAATAGCAATCGTCAGTTTAGGGTTCTCGTGCATCAGCACTCCTTAAAATTCGTCTCAAACTTTATGCCGGAAAATACAGCTTTAACTCTACTTCACAACACGCCAACCGCGAGCCGACAAATCGCGGACTAGCGCCTCATGAATAGACGGATTGACCGAGATTTCAGCCATACCCACAGGGGCACCCGTCGAGTGCTCCAGACGCAAATCCTCAAGGTTCGCGCCCAGCTCACCAATCTCGGCAAGCAAACGAGCCAGCGTGCCGGGGGTGTCATCCACCAGCACCGTCATCTTTGCGAACGCGGCGGGTGCCGTACCGTGCTTACCCGGAATGCGGCTAACGCCCGCGTTGCCTTCGCTCATCAGCTGCGCCAAATCCAGGCGAGCGCCGGATGCCGTCGGGTTCTCCAGCGTTGCGATGAGGCGGTTCAGGTCATCACGCACACCGTAGAGGGTCTTCACAATCGGGTCAGCATTCGCCGCAAAAATCTGCACCCACAGCGTCGGGTCCGAAGCCGCAATACGCACCGTATCGCGCAAACCCTGACCCGCCAGGGACAGCGCATACAGCGGAGTGTCCTGCAGACGCGACGCCAGAAGCGAACTCATCGCCTGCGGCACATGAGAGATTAGGGCAACCGTCTGATCATGCTCCTCAACGCTCAAAGAAGTCACAATCGCGCCCAGCTCAACCGCCACAGAACGCACCAGGCGCACACACTCGGGGCGAACCGAATCGTGCTCGCAGATAATCCACGGACGCGCCTGGAACAGCTCACCGCGAGCAGCCACCGGGCCCGACTTCTCACGCCCAGCCATCGGATGCGAACCCACGTAACGGGACGCATCCGCACCCGAGGCAAGCACATCAGCCAGCGGCTGCACCTTCACCGAGGCAACATCCGTCACCACGGCGCCGGGGTAGCCCGCCTCCGGTCGAGGCGCATAGGTGCTCAACGCGCGAGCGCACACGGCACCGGCACTATCCGGAGGCGCAGCCACCACCACCAGTTGCGGGGCGAGGGCGGCGCGCTCCTCCTCCGACAGGGTGGAGAAGCTTGTACCGGCACCGATATCCTGCGCCACAGCCTCGGCGGTGGGTGAAATATCTTGGACGTACACGTCCTCGCATCCTGCCGCACGCAACCCCAAACCAATGGAGGCGCCCAGCAGACCCGAACCGATAATGAGTACCGGCCCGGTCAGCGTTGAGTCCATGGGCAGCTCAGATGCGGAAAGCTCAGCGGGCGAGCTCATGACAACTCCTTAGCGTTATTACATGTCCACCGAAGCGAGCAGGTGACCGATCTCGACCTTGGAGAGGTTACGGACGGTGCCCTGCTTCTGCGAACCAATACGAATCGGGCCCATCTCGACGCGGACCAGGCGCTCAACCGGGTAGCCGACAGCGTCGAAGAGACGGCGCACAATGCGGTTCTTACCGGAGTGGATGGTCACCTCAACGAGCACGTGGCCGGGGGTGGAGTCCACCAGCTTGAACTCGTCCACGCGAGTCACGCCGTCTTCCAGGCGAATGCCCTTCTTCATGACTGCGCCGACGCCGGGCTCCATCGGGCCGGGAACCTGCACCAGGTAGGTCTTGGGCACCTCGTAGGAGGGGTGGGTGAGGCGGTTCGCCAGTTCACCATCGTTGGTCAGCAGCAGCAGACCCTCGGTTTCGACGTCCAGGCGGCCCACGTGGAACACGCGCTCGCTCATGGAGGAACGCAGGAAGTCAGAAATGCAGGGGCGACCTTCGGGGTCTTCCATCGTGGAGACCACACCGGCGGGCTTGTTGAATGCCATGTAGACGAGCTTGTCGTTGGTCTGAACAGTCATGCCGTCCACCTGCACGGTCACCTTGGAGGGGTCCACGCGCACACCCAGCTCGGTCACGACTTCACCGTTGACGGTGACGCGGCCTTCGGTAATCATTTCTTCGCAGACGCGGCGAGATGCCACACCGGCCTGGGCCAGCAACTTCTGCAGGCGCACGCCGTCGTGGTCGTAGAACTCGTAGTGATCTACCGGGGCGTTGCGGGGGCGGCGGGGGCGGTGCGGGACCAGCGTAGTTGCTGACGCGGTATTCGCCGCGCTCGTTTGCGAAGGCTTCGCCGGAGCGGTAGGGGCGGCCCGGTGCGCGGCGTTCGCGCTTGGGCAGTTCGGTGCCACGGCCTCGACCGGAACCTGCGCGGCCTGCGCCGAACTTCTTCTCGCCATACTTCTTGTCACCGAACTTCTTCTCGCCGAAGCCCTTTGCACCGCCCTTGCCTGCGCCGCTCTTCGGTGCGCCGGGACGACCGCCGCGTGCGGATGCGCCCTTAGCGCCGGGCTTACCGCCCTGACCGGGACGACCGGCGCCGGGACGGCCACCGCGGGAGTTCTGGGAGCGACCGGATGCAGAGCGGCCGCCGCGGGAGGAGTTTCCATATGCCATGGTGTTCTTCTCTTTTCTGTCGTTGTAGTTCTTGTTAGTCTTTGTGCCCCGGCACCGAAAGCGCGGTGTGTGTCAGCGTCGGGGGCGCTTATCCGGGTGGTTCTGCCGCAGGTTTTCAGCAGAACCGTTGAACGTTTCGTTATTGCCGTAACGGCTGTAGCTGGCGGGTTAGTCGTTACCTTCGGCGAGGACCGCCGCCTCCGTGTCATCGGGCAGGAAGGGCGCGAGCGCCGGCAGCTCCTCCAGGGAGTTCAACCCGAGCTTCGCCAGCAGCAGCTCCGTGGTTTCGTAGAGGGTCGCGCCGCTTCCGGCTTCACGACCAGCCTCACGAATCAGCTGCCGTTGAAGCAGCTGACGGATTGCCGCGTCCGCGTTCACGCCTCGGATGGAGGCTACCCTCGCCCTGGTCACCGGCTGCTGGTAGGCAATCACGGCGAGCGTCTCGTAGGCGGGCTTGCTGAGGGTCGCGCTCTTGGAGCGGGTCACGAAGCGTGCCACCCAGGGGGCGAAGTCGTCGCGGGCGTAGAGCTTCCAGCCTCCTGCGATGTTCCGCAGCTGGAATCCGCGCGGTTCGGGTGCCACCCGGTTTTCGTCTTCTCCGTAGCCGCTTTCTTCGCCGTTGTACTCGCGGTACAGCTGGTCGAGCGCGTGCTCAACAGCTCGTTCGTTGACGATGAGCGCGGCGGAGAGTTCTTTGACGCTCACGGGTGCTTCGGCAACGGCGAGGATCGCTTCGATGGCGCTTTTTACGCCGCCGGGGATTGCCTCGACCTTGGAGAATTCGGCTTCGGCATCGACCGCCACGCTGGGTGCGGTGGAGGGGCCTCCCGCCGGAATCTTTGCCGGTTTCGTTGCTGGTTCCTTCGACTCGCGGGGTGCAGTTTCCTGCGGTTCCTCGGAGCTGTCGGGACTATCGGAGTCCTCTACCGCTTCGGCGGTTTCAGCCTCCTCAGCTTCTTCGGCGACCTCGGCTTCTTCGGTCACCTCATCCAGAGGCGCTGAGGCCACCTCGTGCTCAGCCGGCTCAGCCTCCACCTCAGCTGGCTTTGAGCTCTCAGCCTCTACCGGCTCTACTGGCGCCGAGTCTACCTGTTCCGAATCCTCGTCTGCGTTCGGATCCCAGTAGCCCATGTTCACGATGGCAAGGTCATCAGGGGTGAATTCACGGTCAAAGCGTGAGCCGTGACTACTCATAATCCTCCTCTACCGGTTCCTCGTTCACGTCGGGTGATTTGGATGATTCAGGTGATTCAGACGCTTCACCGATTTCGTGCGCGTCCTGAGCGTTTGTTTCTTCGCGAATCACGAACTGTGCAGCGCTCGCGCTCGCACGGACCCGAATGGCTCCGAGCGGTTCGTCCTGTTCCACGTGCAGGGCGCCTTCTTTGTAGAGCTCGAGCAGGGCGAGAAAACGAACCACCGCGATTTCTAGTTCGCCGGATCCTTGAACCAGTTCGGCGAAGCTCAGTTCCCGCGCCGCGGTATCGAGCAGGCGGTGCAGAATGTAGTGTTCTTCAGCCGCGATAGTGGTGAGCGGAACGTGCAGGTGCTCGTTGAGCTCTTCAACGATTTCTTCGGGTTCCGGTTCGGGCTCTTTGGGGGTTCGGCTCAGCGCTGCTGCGGCGATGCGGGCGAACTCTTCGGCGCCTCCGGTAAAGACCAGCTCGGGTAGCGCCTGGGCGAATCGTTCTTCGAGGGCTACCGCACGAGGAAAACGCTGCGCTTCTTGCGCCCAGCGTTCAGCAAAAATATCGGCGACTTCGCGGTAGGCGCGGTATTGCAGCAGACGGGCAAAGAGCAGGTCGCGCGCCTCCAGTAGTGCGACATCCTCTTCGAGGGGTTCACGATGCTGCGGGAGCAGGCGTGCGGTCTTGAGTTCCAGCAGGGTTGCGGCGGTGACCAGAAATTCGCTGGCTTCGTCGAGTGCACGTTCGGTACCCTCGGCGTAGAGGGCGTGCAGGTATGCGAGGAACTCATCGGTGACCTCTGCGAGCGCCACCTCGGTAATGTCGAGTTTGCGGCGCGAAATCAGGGTCAGTAGAAGATCAAAGGGACCCTCAAAATTACTGAGGGTGAGGGTGAAACCCGGGTTCTGCAGGCCGCGGCCCTCAGTCCGGGCGTTCGCGGCGGTGTCTGCGTTCGGTGTCGGTACCCTCACGGCAGCGACGTTCGTGGTCATAAACGACCTATTCTCCTTAGGTTTATTCTCCCCGGCTGTGCTGGTCCGGCTGTGTTGGCGCCGTCTCAGATGCGGCTTCTACTTCGCCTATTTTTCGGCGTAAGCAGTGCGCGGGGTCTTTAGAATCCACACAATTATACGCCCTCTGCCGGTGTGACTCAAGGGTGAGAGCCACACCGGCAGAGGGCGTATAGATGCGGGGGGCTTTAGCGTGCGCCGCCCTTGTAGATCAGTTCGCGTGCCACCTGGCGGTATGCTTCCGCACCGGGGTGGCTGGAGGCGTAGCTGAGAATCGGCTCAGCGGACACCGATGCGTCCGGGAACTTCACGGTGCGCTTGATGACGGTGTCGAAGACCTTGTCGCCGAATGCGTCCACGATGCGTGCCAGAACTTCCTTGGAGTGGATGGTGCGGGCATCGAACATGGTGGCAAGTACGCCGGAGATTTCGAGGTCGGGGTTCAGGCGGTCCTGAACCTTCTCGATGGAGTCGACCAGCAGTGCGACGGCGCGCAGTGCGAAGAACTCACAAATCAGCGGAATGATGACGCCTTCGGAGGCGGTCAGTGCGTTGACGGTCAGCAGGCCCAGGGAAGGCTGGCAGTCGATGAGGATGACGTCGTATTCGTCGCGGACCTTGCGCAGCGCCGAGGCGAGAACCTGCTCGCGAGCCACTTCGTTGACCAGCTGAACTTCAGCTGCGGAGAGGTCAATGTTGGCGGGCAGCAGGTCGATGTTCTCCACGCCGGTGGGCAGGATGACGTCCTTGATATCGACCTTGCGGTCCATCATGACGTTGTAGACGGTCAGGTCCAGTTCGTGCGGGTTCGCGCCGAAACCTGCGGAGAGAGCACCCTGCGGGTCGAAGTCGACCAGCAGCACCTTACGGCCGCATTCTGCCAGTGCCGCACCCAGGTTAATGGTGGAGGTGGTCTTACCCACGCCGCCCTTCTGATTCACCATAGAGATAATGCGGGCGGGACCGTGGCTGCTCAGCGGAGCCGGGTCGGGGTATACGCGCAGGGGTCGACCGGTGGGGCCGAGTTCTTGAGCCTGAGCTTCAGTCAATGGTTCACCTTCATCAATGAATTCGAAGTTTTAAAGTTTAAGCGTTGTCTATAAGGTTACCTCAAGAGCGGCTGTTCCGCGGATTGACGGGGTTTTATCCCCGTTCGTGGGCACGCGGATGCGCCATGCGGTACACCTCCATGAGCCCCTCGGGCGTGACCTTGGTGTACACCTGCGTGGTGGCGATGGAGGTGTGCCCGAGCAGTTCTTGCACCACGCGAATATCGGCGCCGCCCTGTAGCAGGTGCGTTGCGAAGCTGTGGCGCATGGAGTGCGGTGAGAAGTCGGAGCTGAGCCCGGCGGCTTCGGCGGCTTCTTTGAGGATGAGCCAGGCGCCTTGGCGTCCAAGTCTGCCGCCTCGCCCATTGACGAAGAGCGCGGCGGTACCTTTACCGTGAGCTACGAGGGAGGGGCGGGCACGCACCAGGTAGTCTTGGATTGCTTTTTGGGCGTAGCTACCGATGGGCACGAGCCGTTCCTTGTTTCCTTTGCCGAAGAGACGAACGTAGCCGGGCAGGGTGATCTGGTTGCCGTCTTCGTCGGTGAGGGTTCCTTCAAAGTGCACGTCGTCAATATCGGCGTTGAGCATTTCGCTCACGCGCGCGCCGGTGGCGTAGAGGAATTCAAGCATGGCTCGGTTGCGTAGCCCGGTGGCGGTTTCACGGTCGGGTACGGCAAGTAGCCGCTGGATGTCTTCTACGCTGACTGCTTTGGGTAGGCGTTTAACGTTCTTGGGCGGGGTGACCGGTGCCGCCGGGTCGGTGGGCACGATGAGCGCGGAGACCCAGAAGGCGTGTGCTCCGCGGACTGCCGCCATGGTGCGGGCGATGGAGTTCGGGCCTAAGGGCAGGGGCAGGCTCGGTGCCCCTTCAGCGGTTGGCGTTTCTTTTTCTGGCGCCCCGGCTGTCTCCGGCTGCCCGACACGCCCGTTTCCAGTACCTCGCCCCGATTCGGAAGCGATCATCAGTGCCAGCGATTCTGCGGCTTCTTCCTGTGCTTCCTGAGATTCCTGCGCGTTCTGCTTATTCTTCTCCCCTGCGTCAAATCCGGCAAGGGGCACGGTGGGGGCGGCGAGTTCCCGCATGAAGGAGCGTACCTGCGCGGTGGTGATGCGTTCGGGGTCGATGACGCCGAGGGTCGCCATGTAGGCACTGTATCGTCGCAAATCACGCGCGTAGGAGGCGATGGTGTGCTCGCTGCTTCCTCGTTCCACGCGCAGGTGGATGAGGTACTGGTCAACGGCTTTCTGGAGCGGGGTCTGTGCCTCCTGGTGGAAAGCACCCAGGCTAGAAGAATCCAGAGCAGAAGAACCCAGCACGGAGGAACCGGCAGAAGAGGTTACGCCGAGCAGACCCGCGCCGCGGGGCGCCTTGCTCACCGTGCTTTTTGTCTGCTTCACGCTATCTCCTCTGTCGGTTCTGTTGATGTTTGGGCCTCTTGATATTTGGGCTTGCCGTAGGCGAGGCTACTCCCCCGCCCTACGTTCGGTTCTTAGTGGTTGCGGAAGTTCTCCGGCTTTTCGCGGCGCTGTCCCATGTAGGGGTGGAACTCCCAGCCGCCCTCGGCGGGGCGCAGACCTTCAAAGTTGTTCTGCGCAGCCGCGTAGGTGGCGAGTACCGCCTGGATAGCGAGCGCGTTGTGAACCTTTCCGCCCAGTACCAGCTGTACTGCCTCGGCGAGGGGCACCCAGCGGTAGGTCATTTCGGCTTCTTCTTCGGTGCGTTCGCTACGTTCTTCGGCGGGCAGTTCCGAGAGATTACGCGCCAGGTAGACGCGGCCTGCTTCGCTGGTTGCGCCGGGGCTGCTGAAGTAGTCGGTCAGAGCGTTCCAGGTGCCTGCCTGCAGGTCTGCCTCTTCGGCAAGTTCGCGCTGCGCGGCGACCAGGGGGTCTTCACCGTCGATGTCGAGCAGTCCGGCGGGTACTTCCCAGAGATTCATGCGCACCGGGTGGCGGTACTGGTTAAGCATCAGCAGTTCGTTGTTGTCGTTGAGGACCGCCACGGCGACGGCGCCGGGCATTTCCACGACGTCGCGGGTCAGCACGGTGTTTTCGTTGAGTTCGTACTCTTCAACGGTCGTTTCGATCACGTAGCCGCTGTACTTCACGGTGCGGGTGCGGATGGTGCGTTCGGAGGGTGCATCAATAATCTGCTGGTTGTTGCTCATTCTTTCATTGTAGGCGGCTTCTTAGCCCCGCTACGTTTGGCGCGTCAGGTACAGGCACGGAATAAGGCACGTTTAGGTTTAAACGAAAGCATCCCGCTCTCCCCAGTACGGGGTGAGCGGGATGCTGAACGTTCGTGCCTAGATGTTAGGCGCCGCGGCGCTCCAGAGCAGCCTTAATCAGGCCGGAGAAGAGCGGGTGCGGGCGGGTCGGACGCGAGCGGTACTCGGGGTGTGCCTGAGTTGCCACGTAGTAGGGGTGTGCCTCTGCGGGCAGTTCCACGTACTCGACCAGCGAGGAGTCCGGGGAGGTACCGGAGATACGCAGGCCTGCTTCTTCAAGCTGCTCGCGGTACTCGTTGTTCACCTCGTAGCGGTGGCGGTGACGCTCTGCAACCTCGGTTGCGCCGTATGCCTTAGCAACCTGAGAGCCGGGAACAAGGTTTGCCTTGTACAGGCCCAGGCGCATGGTGCCGCCCAGGTCGCCTGCACCTTCGACGAACTGCTTCTGCTCTTCGATGGTTGCGATGACCGGTACGGAGGTTTCCGGATCGAACTCGGTGGAGGATGCTTCGGTCAGACCCAGTACGTTGCGTGCGTACTCGATGACCATGGACTGCAGGCCGAGGCAGATGCCCAGGGTCGGGAGCTTGTGCTCGCGTGCGTACTTGAGGGCGCCGATCTTGCCGTCCAGGCCGCGGATGCCGAAGCCGCCGGGCACGAGGATTGCGTCCATGTTGCGCAGCTGGTGGTCTGCATCTTCGTCGGTTGCGCACAGGTCGGCTGCAACCCACTTGATGTTGACCTTCACGTTGTTTGCGAAGCCGCCGGCGCGCAGAGCCTCGGAGACAGACAGGTATGCGTCGGGCAGGTCGATGTACTTACCGACCAGGCCAACGTTGACCTCTGCTGCGGGGCGGTGCACTGCGTCGAGCAGGCGGTCCCACTGGGTGAAGTCCGGTGCGGGAGCCTCAATGCCGAAGTAGTCGAGGATGTAGTCGTCGAGCTTCTGGCTGTGCAGGGTCTTGGGGATGTCGTAGATGCTGGGTGCGTCGGCGCAGGAGATGACTGCGTCGCTGTCCACGTCGCATGCGTTACCAATCTTGGTACGGTGCGATACGGGGACTCACGCTCACATCGCAGGATCAGACCGTCAGGCTGGATGCCCAGGCCGCGCAGTGCTGCGACGGAGTGCTGGGTCGGCTTGGTCTTGAGCTCGCCGGAGGGGCCGATGAAGGGCACCAGGGAGACGTGCAGGAAGAAGACGTTCTTGCGGCCAACATCGCGGCGTACCTGGCGTGCTGCTTCCATGAAGGGCAGGGACTCGATATCGCCGACGGTACCACCGATTTCGGTGATGATGATGTCGGGTGCGTTGTCAATTTCCGCTGCGTGACGCATGCGGGCCTTGATTTCGTCGGTAATGTGAGGGATGACCTGGACGGTGTCGCCGAGGTATTCGCCGCGGCGTTCCTTTGCGATGACGGAGGAGTAGACCTGACCGGTGGTCACGTTAGCGGACTGGTCGAGGTTTTCGTCCAGGAAGCGCTCGTAGTGTCCGATGTCGAGGTCGGTTTCAGCACCGTCGTCAGTGACAAAGACTTCACCGTGCTGGAAAGGGTTCATCGTACCGGGGTCGACGTTCAGGTAGGGGTCGAACTTCTGCATGGTCACAGAGAGGCCACGTGCGCGAAGAAGCTGACCGAGGGAAGAGGCCGACAGGCCCTTACCGAGAGAAGATGCAACGCCGCCGGTCACGAAAATCTGGCGGGTTACCTTGTCGTTAGAGGACGCGTTCAGAGCGTTATTTTTTTCATTCACCACGGAATTCAAGCCTACCATTTTCTTGTCTGCTATCCAAGCAGAGGGTTTTGCCGCGAGAGGATTCTCTCAGGCGGCTTTCCCTCCCCTATTTGTCCTTATCACCACTGTAAACGGAGCTGGGGATTTATTATTCCCGCCGCGCCGTGTAGAAGCAGGTCTAGGAGCATTCACAGAGTATCTCACATCCTCTGGGATCCATGCACCGCTATTGGTCACCGGCGCGGGCTGTACTGGCAACTTTCTGAGGCACGCTCGCACACTTCAGCCCCTTTGATGGTCTTTGGTGCGAAAGATGCCACCTTTCGGCGCTTTTGCCAGCACTTTCCTCATACTTTTCTCTGCCGGTTTGCCGCCGGCTTGCCGTCAGTTTCAGCGCCCCTGCGGCACTTCTCGACCGGCTGCCAGTAGCTCTCGGGCATGCTCTCGCGCCGATTCTGATTGATCGTGCCCGGAGAGCATTCGCGCCAGTTCCACCACGCGTTCCTCTTCGGAAAGTACCTTGACCTTTGAGAGGGACGCGTCATCGTTTTTCAGCACGAGGATGTGCTGGTCCGCGAAGGCTGCAACCTGCGGCAGGTGGGTGACCACCAGAACCTGCACGTGTCGGGCGAGCATGGCGAGGCGGCGACCGATTTCGATAGCGGCCTTACCGCCCACGCCGGAGTCCACCTCGTCGAAGATGAAGGTGGGTACGGGGTCTACTTCGGCAAGCACTACCTCCAGGGCGAGCATTACGCGGGAGAGCTCGCCGCCGGAGGCGCCCTTACCGAGCGGGCGCGGCACGGCGGTTCGGTGGGGCGCCAGCATGAAGGTCACGGTGTCTCGGCCGTGCACCGAGAACTTTTCGGCTTCAGCAACTTCCACGACCAGGGAGGCGTTCGGCATGGCAAGAGCGGTGAGCTCCTCACTGACGGCGTCTGCCAGTTTCTGCGCGGCGGCACGGCGCAGGGCGGTCAGCTCTTCTGCCTGGGCGCCGAGCACCTTGCGTAGCTGTACCAGCTCGGTTTCCAGGGTTTCCTGTCGCTGCGGGTCGTCCACCAGGGTCTCAAGGCGTGCACGGGATTCTTCGGCCCATTCGAGAACCTCGGCGATGTCGGCACCGTATTTGCGGGTGAGGGTCGCCAGCTGGGCGCGGCGAGTCTGCACCTGCGCCAGACGTTCGGGGCCTTCAACATCCAGGGAGGCCATGTAGGAGGACAGATCCGAGGAGATATCGGTGGCAAGAATCAACAGTTCATTGACGCGCGCGGCGAGAGAAGCAAGCTCTTCATCAGCGTCTGCCTGCGCCTGGAGCGCGGAGCGGCTTGCATCGAGCAGGCTCATGACGCTCTGCTCGTCGCCGGTAGAGTATTCACTACCGCTGAGCGCCGCGGAGGCGGTTGCCGAGGCAATGCGTAGCGCTTCAACGTTCATGAGCTTCACCATTTCGGCTTTGAGCTCTTCTTCTTCGCCCTCCTGCGGGTTGACGGCACTGATTTCTTCGAGGGCTCCCTGCAGGGTCTGCGCTTCGAGGGCTCGTGCGCGCGAGTTTTCGCGTACTTCCTTCAGCTCTGCGGCGGCGGCGCGGTATCGCTCGTAGTTTTCGCGGTACTTCTCCAGCAGGTTGGAGAGCTCTTCACCGGCGTACAGGTCGAGGGACTGGCGCTGCTCTGCCGCTGATTTGAGGCGCAGCTGATCGGACTGGCCGTGGACTGCAACAAGAGTCTGACCAATCTGAGACAGGGTCCCGATGGGTGCGGAGCAACCGCCGACGTGGGCACGGGAGCGTCCCGAGGCGTTGACGGTGCGTGCCAGCAGCAGCTCGGAGGTCTGTTCGTCGATGTCTTCGGCGGTACCGCCGGCTTCTTCGGCAAGCTCGAGGGCGCGGTGCCCGTGGGGCAGGCGAATCACTGCTTCGGCGAGGGCGCTCTTAGCACCGTTGCGCACGCTGGAGGCGTCGGATCGGGCGCCCAGGAGCATACCGAGGGCGGTGACGACCATGGTTTTACCTGCGCCGGTTTCACCGGTCAGCACGGAGAATCCGGGTTCGAGGGGGAGCCTCGCATCGGTGATGATGCCGAGGTCTCGAATATGGATTTCCTCAATCACGAACGTTCATTCCTTTTCTTTAGTGCTTCTCGGTGTCCTGCGGACCACGCCAGCCACGGATCGGAAGCTCAAATTTACGCACCAGTCGCTCAGAGAAGGGAGCCGGGTGGATACGGGCGAGCAGCACCGACTTTTCGGAGCGTCGCACCTCAATACGGGAGCCGGGGTCCAGCTCTACGGTTCGGCGGCCATCGCACCAGAGCACGCCGGAGGCACCGTTTCCGGGCATCATTTCTACCGCCAGGGTGGAGGTCGGCGCTGCTACCAGCGGGCGCGCGAAGAGCGCGTGAGCCGAGAGCGGCACCATGAGAATTGCTTCAACTTCGGGCCAGACGACCGGGCCGCCGCCGGAGAAAGCGTAGGCGGTCGAGCCGGTGGGGGTTCCCATGACCACGCCGTCGCAGCCGAAGCTGCTGAGCGGGCGGCAGTCCACCTCAATAATGACTTCAATCATTTTTTCGCGGTTGCCCTTTTCGACGCTAGCTTCGTTCAGCGCCCAGTCGCTGTGCACGCGCTTGCCGTCGTTCCAGACTTCCACGTCGATTGCCATGCGTTCTTCAACGGTGTATTCGTTGTTGACGATGCAGCGAACGGTTTCGGTCAGGTCGCTCTCTTCGGATTCGGCGAGGAAGCCGACGTGCCCCAGGTTCACACCGATGAGCGGAACACTGGTTCGGCGCACCATTTCTGCGGCGCGAAGAATCGAACCGTCACCACCGAGCACCACGCCGAGTTCAATATCGATGAGCGCCACGGATTCGTGGACGACCTGCACGGGGACGGGCTCGTCCCAGTTTCACTCAGGGTCTCCAGATCGGAGCGAGTCATGACGGGTGCGAGTCCCGCTTCGTAGAGCTGGGTGCATGCCTGTCGGGCGGCATCTCGTGCTTCTTTGCGCCCCACGTGGGCGAAGACGAGAATCTTACGGTGACGTTGTTCCACCGAGTCTTCGGAACCATGACGCGCACCTGCGGTAGCTACCTGCGCGGTTGCTTCCTGCGGTGCGTGGCTTTCGTGTTCTGCCATAACGACTCTCTCCCATCGGGTGTTGAGATGGTGTATCTACACCTATCATACCGAATATGTTCTCGAAGATTTTCTAAATAGCTATATTTTTAGAAAATTATTTCGAATAATGTACAGCTGGGGTATCTCTAAAATACCTGTAAAAATACCTGCGAATAGCGCGGCAGCCTGAGAAAGCCCCGCCCTCAACGCCTCCTGCGTTACCGAGCGGTTTTCTCAGACTGCCTATAACACTATTTATTTTCGGCACTATATTTACTTTCGACACCGTATTTATTTTTTGCACCATAGGAAGTACTCTACGTTGCCGTCCTGTCCGGGGAGCGGGCTGGGTTCCATACCCATCACACGCAATCCGTGGCTGACCGCAGATGCCTGAACTTTTTCTACTGCTTCACGGCGGGCGGATTCTTCGTGCACCACTCCCCCACGTCCGATGCGGTGCTTGCCGACCTCGAACTGCGGCTTGACCATGAGCACCAGGTCGCCGCCGGTTTCGGTGGCGTTCGCTAGCGCCTCCATAACCAGGGTCAGCGAGATGAACGAGAGGTCAGAAACCGTCAGTTCGACCTGCCCACCAATGTCTTCGGGCTTCATGTAGCGAACGTTGAGTCCTTCGTACACGCCGACTCGCGGTTCTTCGCGTAGCGTGTCCACGAGCTGCCCGTGTCCGACGTCAACGGCGGCTACGTGGGCGGCTCCTCGACGAAGCAGCACGTCGGTAAAGCCCCCGGTGGATGCTCCCGCGTCCAGGCAACGTTTGCCTTCCACCTCGATATCGGGGAATGCATCGAGGGCACCGGCGAGCTTGTGACCTGCGCGGCTGACGTATTCAGTCAGCTCGCTCTGGCGCACGTAGAGGGTGTCCTCCGGGCCCACGATCATAGATGCCTTGCGCGCGGCCTTGCCGTTGACCTGCACGTCCCCGGCGGCAATAAGCTTTGCGGCGAGGGTTCGGGAGCTCACGAATCCGGCTTCGACCAGGTATTTATCGAGGCGCACGTGTCCTTATCTTCTTTCTGTCGTTGTCTGGCGACGGGTTATCTAGTGCAGGTGAACCCTCAGAGCTTTGCTGTCTGAGGGTTCACCGCCGCGAGCTAGGAGAGGTTTTCGAGGTCCTTTTCCAGTTGCTCGCTCATCGTTTCGAGGCGCTTGACGCGCTCTACAGGGTCCATGGCGAGGGTCACCGCGAGTTGGCGCTCGAATTCTGCGTCAAGCTCAGCGGTTTCCTCCGCTTTGTTGTTAGTGTCCTGGTCCTTAGGCACCGGGAATCCCCTGAATGTTGGGGCGTGCTGCCTGCTCGGGGTTTGCTGCCCACCATGCTGCGCAGGCTACGCGCCATGCTTCGGCTTCACTCTCGCTGCCTGCGAATGCTTCGGCGTCTTCAACCTCGGGGCCGGTCAGGCTCAGGTTTTCACCGCGGACTCGTGCCTGCCAGGTGGGGCCGGTTGCGGTGACTTCGTAGCCTTCGTAGAGCACCTCAATTTCGGGGTAGGGTGCGAAGAAGTCCTCGAGGGTGCGCAGAATATAGGTCGGACGCTGATTCGGTACTGCCTCGATGACGTCCTGGTAGGTCTGTACGCCGGTGAGGACGAGGGCACCGTCCATCTTTGCGTTGTTGGCACCGAGAATGTCGGTGTCCAGGCGGTCGCCCACAATGACGGGGCGGCTGGAGTTCACGGCCTTTGCTGCAGTGTGGAAGATGGGCGCTTCGGGCTTGCCCGCAACGAGCGGGGTACGGCGTGAGGCGGTTGCTACGGCAGCAACGAGAGTTCCGTTGCCGGGCGCCTGACCGCGCTCCTTGGGGATGGTCTGGTCGGTGTTGGTTGCGATCCACAGCACATCGGGGTTTGCGAGGGTGTAGGCGGCTTCTGCGAGGTCTTCCCAACCCATCTTCGGGTTGAAGCCCTGGATGAGGGCTACGGGGCCTTCTTCTTCCTTGCGTACGGTTTCGAGGCCTACCGCACGAACGCAGTCGGCGAGTGCTTCGGTGCCGGTGATGAGTACTTTGGAGCCTGCGGGTACGTGCTGTGCGAGCAGTGCGGCGCCTGCCTGTGCGGAGCTGACGACTCGTTCTGCTCGGGTGTGCACGCCCAGTTCGCGCAGGTGCTCTGCTACGGATTCTACGGAGCGCGATGCGTTGTTGGTGACGAAGATGACCGGTACATTGAGTTCTTCTTCGGCACGGTTGAGCGCTTCGGGTGCGCCTTCGATGGCGAAGGGACCCGCGTAGACCACGCCGTCCAGATCGGAGAGGAGGGCATCGTAGCGGGATAGGAGTGCGTTCGTGGTCATAGAGTGTTCCTCTCGGGGGCTCTGGCGGTTGTCGCTATTAATCGTACCTGTTAGACACTCATACGTAGGTGCCTTCCGGTGATTATGTGCGAAACCGCTGGACGCTCTCCCCTGCTTGGGTGTGGCGTCCAGCGGTTTCACGCTGACACTTAGGTCACGTATTTAGAATTCTTAGATTCTCTGCAGTCTTATTCTGCGGAGGTTTCTTCTGCTTCTTCAGACTTAGGCGCATCAGACTTAGGCGCTTCGGTCTTCTCGTCCTCAGCTACTTCTTCCTGAGCTTCGTTTGCTTCCTCTTCAGCGGAAGCATCCGCGGTCCCTTCAGCGTCTTCTGCGGTTTCAGTGAGTTCTACGGACTTCTCTTCCTGTTCGAAGAGGCCTGCTTCACCGAACATGTCGAAGATTTCGGGTTCTGCGAAGTTGCCCTGGCCCAGTGCTGCTTCTGCCATGAATGCGAGGCGTGCCCAGCGTTCTGCTTCCTGGTTACGGCCTGCGTTAGCCAGCGCGTCGGAGTATGCGCTGAACAGACGGGGGCTGTACTCGAAGGCACGCTTGGGGTTCAGCTGAGGAATCTGCAGCGCTACGACAGCTTCAGACTTCTTGCCCTGATCACTGAGGATGCCGGATTCAACGATGGCGAGCTCTACGCGCACGTTGGCGGGCAGTTCTTCCTTCTTGAATTCTGCAATCATTTCCATTGCCTTGGGCAGACGGCCGAGTGCACGTTCGCAGTCCACCAGCAGTGCCAGGTGATCTACGGAGCCGCTAATACGGCGGTGGGTGCGCAGTTCGCGCAGTGCCAGTTCGAAGTCTTCTGCAACGTATGCGGCGACGCCAACGGCTTCACGTACTGCGGCAATACGGCCTGCACTGCGGGATGCTGCAACGGCGTGTTCCAGCGCGAATTCGGGGTCGATGTCGAGGTAGCGACCGGCCATGGCGAGGTGCTTTGCAACGGTTTCTGCGTTGCGGGGTTCCAGAGCACGCAGCTGACGGAAGGTTGCACCGTCCAGCTCGCGACCGGTGATGTCATCGTCAATTTCCGGTGCCTTGGGCTTTGCGGGGCGGTAGCCTACACGGCCACCGATGCTGCGTACTTCTTCGCGAGGTGCTTCTGCTTCGGGACCGTTGGAGCGAGGTGCCTTGGAACGGGAGTCGGAGCGACGGCCGTCGAACTTCTTGCCTCCGCGGTCGTTACGCTTGAAACCGCCCTTGCCGCCAAAGTTCTTGCCGCCCTTCTTGGAGCGGAAGTCCTTTCCTCCGCTGTTCTTGCGGTGCTGGCGGGGGCCGGAGCCGTTAGACTCGTGACGGGGGGTCTCAGACATGAATCTCCTTGGGAGGTATCCGCTCTTGGGCGGGTAGGGTATGCAGTCGATTCGGGCGAACCGCTGCCTGAGGCATCAACTCTATGAGGGGTGCTTAGATGCACCCGCTAATGCCTAAACATAAGCCATACCATTCTAGTATAGAGAACACCTTCCGTGCACCCGTACTGATGGGATGTTAAAGACAAATGGGGAGGCGGTTAGGCCTCCCCAAACAAAAATAGCCCCGGCGAAGCCGGGGCTATTGAATAATAAAGCGGCGATGACCTACTCTCCCACACCCACAAAAGTGCAGTACCATCGGCGCAAAGAGTCTTAGCTTCTGGGTTCGGAATGGAACCAGGCGTTTCCCTCTCGCTATAATCACCGCAAACCTACGGGATTGTTATCCAAAAACCTTATC